>OAWC01000634.1_pt1 | contig 21178 bp, 20 predicted proteins | sample 1495331 | NCBI WGS metagenome assembly OAWC01 (sample SAMEA2580115, study PRJEB22360) | human gut metagenome | biome: human gut; feature: human-associated habitat; material: faeces | place: Denmark | collected 2008/2010
CATTGGAATTTTGTTCAAAATATGGCAAAATTCCAATGCATCGCTTTCGGTTGCTTATTTATTTTTTTATCATATACCTGAAGTCTATAGAGTGGACAATTACAAGATTGAAAAATTCAAGTGGTGTGTATGGAAGACAGCATTTATCCCACCGATCAAAGCTTTCTTTTTATTCTCTACAGCCGTTCCACAACCACTTTACATTTTTTCTTGCAAAAAGCAATTCCGTATGCAAGAATATCATTTCGTCCTTCATTTCTTAACCGTTCATCATACCTGCGTTCCCTAATCTGCCGCATTGCATTTTCGCAAGCTTTAGAAAGTCCCTGAAATGTTTGGGCATATTTTAGTTCTATTATGATTCCTGCATCTGGATCCTCTGTCTCGATCAGAATGTCTATCAGTCCATCTCCAGATTCTATGTTTGATTGAATCAGCCATTCAGATTCACATCGTAATAATCCTAAAACAATTCCATGATAAAAAATTTCTTTTTCTTCTTTTCTGGATTTCGTATCAAAGATGCTGATCGTATTTACAAGAATCTTCGTTAAGTCTTTTTCAACTGTATCGGCATCGCCTTCTTTGATTGCTTTTAAAAGCTGGTTTATTGGTTCTCTGTTATGCAAAACGCTGTCCTTAAACCATTCTTGAATCTGTAAAATATAAACTTCTCGGATTTCTTTATTCGGAATCACCAGACGATATACTCCTCGTTCTGATTTTCCTTGCTGTGTTAAATATCCTGTTGTAAATAAAATACTCCAAAGATTATCAATACTGTTATCAATCTCATCATAAGTCAATTCCATTCGAATTGATTTTTCTATCATATCACCCGCAATCAATCGTTCAATTTCATTTCTGGTTGTCTTATCAGCTTTATCAATAAATCTTTTTACAAGATCATTTCCACTTGTGTTGATCCAGTAGGATTGAGGCTCTGCATTCGGATCTTCCAGAAGGCAGTCTACATGATTGACAACATCCCATGGACAGTATACATCGGTATCTCCAAAATGATAACCATCATACCATTCTTTCGTTTCTTCTATATGATCTTTCAAATGATAATCAGCTAATAGCCTTTGAACTTCTTCATCAGTAAATCCAAATTGCTCATCAAAGCGTGAATCTGTAATAGATACGACTTTAAAATTATTAAGTCCTGTAAAAATACTTTCTTTTGAAACACGAAGACAGCCTGTTAATACTGCAAATTGCAAAGAATCATTTGTCTTAAGTGCCTCTCCAAACATTCCTCGGATCAATGTTGTCATTTCTTTGTAATATCCGTTCTGAAATGCCTTATCTAAAGGTACATCATACTCATCAATTAAAAGGATGGTTTTCTTCCCATAATGCTTATATAGCAATTCTGATAATATCTTTAGGGATGAGATCAATACTTCTTCATTCATCGAATACATTCCATCACTCAAAGAAATCATTGCATGATATATTTTTTTATCATCTTCTGTCAGTCGATCACTATCTGATAAAAAATGAAAACGATTAGCTTCCCTTCCAACTAGCTGCATCAATCGATATTTTGCATTTTCGAACGTAAGGCCTTCGACTCCTTTTAAAGAAAGAAATATGACTGGAAATTTTCCCATGTATTCTTCTTTTAGCTGCTGATTATCTGAAATATAAAGTCCATCAAATAATGTTTGATCGGTCCCAATCTCAAAGAAATACTTCAGCATACTCATATTCAATGTTTTTCCGAAACGGCGTGGTCTTGTAAATAGATTCACTTCTCCCCATCGTTCAAGAAGTTGTTCGATCAGCTTTGTTTTATCTACATAATAGAAATTTTCTTTTCGAATTTTTTCAAAATTATCAATTCCTATGGGCAGTTTCAGCTTCCTATCCATTTCTGTACACGCTCCTTTCCATTGCCTGTTATGTTGATTTTATCATTTGCATTTATAAATAGCAAGAAATCGATTATAATAGGAACTATCAAGGGACGATGGTTCCAGTTGTAGTATAAAGACAAAGATAACAGATACAAGGAGGAAGACATGAATGTAAGTTCAACGTTTAAATTAAACAATGGAAATGAAATACCAGTGATGGCACTCGGAAGTTGGGACAGCCGCGGGGACGAAGCATATCAGGCATGTCTTGATGCATTATCATCAGGCTATCGTCATATAGACACAGCAGCCTATTACGAGAATGAAGCGCTGGTTGGAGCAGCTGTCAGAGATTGCGAGATCCCAAGAGAGGAAATCTTTGTGACAAGTAAAATGTGGTACGAAGATATGGTAGAAGGAAAACAAGAAGCTGCATTTGAAAAGACATTAAAAGAGCTTGGACTTGAATATGTGGATATGTATTTATTACACTGGCCGATCAATGATGTCAAAGGTTCCTGGAAAGTTCTTGAGAAATATTATGAACAAGGACTGATCAAGAATATAGGAGTCAGCAATTTTCGTCCAAAACATTTAAAACAATTAGAAGTAACAGCTAACATTGCACCAGCGGTTGATCAGATTGAAATCTGCCCATTCCTTGTGCAGGAAGAGACCGTAAATTATTGCCAGGAACATGATATTGTTGTAGAAGCATGGGGACCTCTAGGCAAAGGAAAACAGCTTTCAGAACCAGAAATCGTAGCTATTGCTAAAAAATACAATAAAACACCTGCACAGATCATCTTACGCTGGCATTTGCAGAGAGGGATCGTAAGCCTTCCAAAATCTGTTCACAAAGAACGGATCATACAGAATGCGGATATCTTTGATTTTGAATTATCAAAGGAAGACATGCAGATCATGATGTCGATGGACTTGAGAGAATCAACAGGCAGGGGATATCCTGAACAATACGAGTATTGATTTATGATGCAAATATAAACAAAATAAGAACGAGAAAATCAAGTTATATGGAGATTTTCTCGTTCTTATTTATTTTTATAATTATCTAAACCTGAATTCTTCCAGCAATTTCATTCCCAACAGCATACCGTTTTGATCCAACGCCGATGATCATATAATCGCTGCTTTTACAAACAACTTGCAGTTTACTTCCCTGTTCAATCTTCAGTTCGCGGAGCTTTTCAACAGTTTCAGGTAAGCCTAATGCCCACTTGACAGTGCAAGTCGCTCCCTGCATGACTTTTGTTAATGGTTGCATGATAATCCCTCCTTCGAACTTATATGATGTATTTCTTTCTTATATTTTATTAGTCAAAAGTAAGGTTAGTCAATCGCAACATATAAAAACTGAAAACTTTCTCAATAAAAGTAAATTGAATATAAAATTATTCAGGAATGATCTCACCGCAGATTAGCTGAATGCTTTCCGTGACCATTCCAAGATAATTATCGTCGATCAAGGCAATGATCGTATCGCCAACATGAATTTCAGTGCTTCCTCGAGCAATGATCTCTTCATCACCACGATTTAAAGTAACGATCAAGCAATGTTCTGGCCATGGAATATCTTTTACAAGCTGTTTGGCTGCAATGGAACCAGTGCCGACAGCAAATCCACGAAGAACCTTATGATCAGCATCTTCGCTTTCTTTAAAGCCATTTTTAGCAAGAATTCGTCCTAGCAGACTTTCGTAAATTGGTTCACTCTTTAACAGATGTGCAACAAGATAGCTGATGATACAAACAACTGCCAGTGAAAGGAAGTGTTCAAATGTACCAGTCATCTCAGCAATCAGCAGGATACCTGTGATCGGTGCACGTACGATCGCTGTAAAGAATCCAGCCATGGAGATCGTAATAAAGTTCACTAGGTAATAAGAAGGAATTCCACTTGCCTGAATCACCAGTGTTCCATAGATCGCCCCAAGGTATGCACCGAGAATCAACAGTGGAAAGAAGATTCCACCAGGAGCCCCGGAACCAAAACAGAAGGCGGAGAAGAAAAACTTAGCAACTAATAATAATAACATCGTAGAGACAAGTAAAGTATGTCCTGTGATCAGAGAGATCATAGCATGTCCACCTGCTAAGATAGAAGGCAGCGTGTAACAAACGATCCCAGATACTACAAAAGGAAATACGATACGGTATTTTGCTGGGATTTTTTTCATTGCTCCAAATAAATCCTGTCCTTTCAACATGATAAAGTTATAAAAAGCACCACAAAGCCCAAGCAGGATTCCAAGAAGTATTAACATCCAATAATGTACAAGAGGAAGAGCAGCCTTTAAATGAAAATCAAAAACTGGAGATAATCCAAAGACATTTTTTGAAATAAAATCGGAAGTTACACATCCAGAGATGATGCAGACTAACATAGAGCTGTTAAAGTTCTTCTGTAATTCTTCCAGTGAAAACATCACACCTGCAAGCGGTGCATTAAAGGCAGCGGCAAGACCGGCACCTGCACCACAAGTCATCATATAGCGTTCTTTGGTTTGAGATTTTTTTGTAATCTTAGCAATACCCTTTGCAACCATGGCACCAAGCTGTACGGAAGGGCCTTCGCGTCCCAGAGATAAACCTCCAAGAATACATAAAGTTCCACCAATGATCTTAGAACAAAGAACACGGTGCCAGTTCTGATTTAAATAACCTTTCAGCTCTCCTTGAACCTGTGGGATACCACTTCCAGAAGCCATGCCTTCCCAAGACATGAGCCATCCAACGATCAGTCCCATAACGATCAAAACGATAAACCAGACAGCTATCCAGAAAGGCCTTGTTTTAGTAAATGCAATGATCGTAAATAATAGTTTTTCAGCGTTATTTAAAAGCAGGCGGTAAATGACAGAAATGCATCCGGCAAAGATTCCGACAAGCAGTCCGTCAAATACAAGTGAGACAGAAAATCCGTGGGGATTTTCCAGTAAGCTTTTCATTTGCTTCAAAATAATACCCTCCTTTTCTTTTCATATTCATATCGAATTTTATTTTACTACAAATTATGATATAATGGGAAAAGATTTTAAAAAGGAGGTCGAAAAATGCCGCCAATTACGAATGACTGGGCAGATTATTTAAAAGAAGAATACAAAAAGCCATATTATAGGAAATTATACCAAAAAGTTATGGATGAATATCACACTAAGCTGATCTTTCCACCAGCTGACGATATCTTTAATGCATTTCATTTTACTCCAGTAAAGGATGTAAAAGTTGTGATCTTAGGGCAGGATCCATATCATGGAGATGGACAGGCACATGGATTGTCATTTTCTGTAAAACCTGGAGTAGAAGCGCCCCCATCATTGGTTAATATTTATAAAGAATTGAACGAAGATCTTGGATGCTATATTCCGAATAATGGATATCTAAAGAAATGGGCAGACCAGGGTGTTATGATGTTAAACACAGTATTGACTGTACAGGCACATCGTGCGAATTCTCACAGAGGTATTGGATGGGAGGAGTTTACTGATGCGGCGATCAGAGTGTTGAATCAACAGGACCGTCCGATCGTATTTATGCTTTGGGGACGTCCAGCACAGAGTAAGAAAGCATTACTTGATAATCCGAATCATTTGATATTAGAAGCACCGCACCCAAGCCCGTTATCAGCATATAGAGGATTTTTCGGATGCCATCATTTTAGTCAGGCAAATGAATTTTTGAAAGAACATGGACTAGCGCCAATTGATTGGCAGATAGAGAATATTTAATGGAGAACAAGGGAAACAATGAGTAAGATAATATTTTTTGACATCGATGGAACATTATATGATTCTAGAATCGGAATTCCAGAATCAACAGTTAATGCATTGAATCGGTTGATCGCAAATGAGCACAAGATCGTTATGTGCACGGGAAGAAGCAAGGGAATGATTCCAGAAGAATATTTCCATATGGGATTTGATGGAGTGATCTTAGGGGCAGGAACTTATGTAGAGTATGAAGGCAAGATCCTGCATCAGGAACTGATGACACCAGAAGAAGTACAGACAGTGATCGACTGGGGAAAGAAACAGAAGATCGGAATCATCTTAGAAGGAGAAAAATATGGATATTATGATCCGGAGAACACAGATGATTATTATATTGCGATGAAGAATAAAACAGAAGCAGACTGTAAAACAACATTATATCCATTAAATGAAGCAGTGGATGTTCCAAAATGGACATACCATCATATGGAGCTTTCAAAGAAACCAGAGATCGAAGAGATCCTTGGACACAAATACAAAGGAACATATCATGAGCCTGTAAATTCAGTAGAATTTGTACCATTAGGTGTTAATAAGGCGAAGGGAATAGAAGTGATCCTTGATCATACAGGAATTTCAAGAGAAGATTCTTATGCATTTGGTGACAGTGCCAATGATATCGATATGATCAAATATGTAAAATATGGTGTTGCAATGGGTAATTCTGTACCAGAATTATTAGAAATCGCACCATATCAGACAGCAAGAGTTGATGAAGATGGAATTGAAAAAGGCTTGAAGAAATTTGGTCTGATCTAACATACAAAGGAGAGAAAATCATGAAAAAGATCATCAAGAAAATTACTGCAATGGCGGTCATGTCATTGTTTGCAGCGACACAACTTCAGACACCACAGGTGAATGTTCAGGCAGCAGATGGTGTTGCAACAGCAGAAAAAACAACGGCAAAACAGCCAAAGATCTATGGAAGATCAGGAATCGTTATTGATGCGAAATCAGGAAAGATTTTGTATGCAAAGAAGGTAGATGACCGTCATTATCCAGCAAGTATCACAAAGATCTTAACAACATTGGTTGCGATTGAGAATAACAAAGATTTATATGATGAAGTTACATTTTCAAGTTATGCAGTTAACAGCATTGAGCCAGGAAGTACACATATCGGAATTAAGGCAGGAGAGAAGATTCCATTGATCGATGTACTGAATGCGATCATGTTAGAATCTGCGAATGAGGCATGTAACGGAGCAGCAGAACATACAGCAGGAACTACAAAGAAATTCGTAGAACTGATGAATAAAAAAGTAAAAGAACTTGGATGTACAGGTTCTCATTTTGTAACAACCAACGGATTGCATGATGATGATCATTATGTAACAGCAAGAGATATGGCAAAGATTTCAAAAGCAGCACTTGAAAATGAAACATTCCGTTATGTTGCATGCAAACCTAATTATTATATTGCACCAACGAACAAAGATAAACATGGAAAAGAGCTTTGGAATCATCATAAGATGGTGAAACGAACAATGTTTAACTATGATGGTGTTGAAGGTGGTAAAACAGGATATACAACAAAAGCAGGAGGGACTCTTGTAACATTTGCCAAGAGAGGAGATCAAGAACTGATCGTAGTAGATCTTTGTGCACATGGATATGAGTTATATGAAGATACGATCAAGATGTTAAATTATGGATTTAACAATTATAAGACAATCGCACCATTTAAGACAATGAATACAGTACTGAAAGATGATACATATGGTTTCTTAAAAACAGGAAATGAATTATCCCCATATAAGATTCCATTAAAACATTTAAATGACGTGACAGTGATGTTAGAAAAAAACCAATCTGCTTCCAAACTTACATATAAATGTAAAGATAATAAATATATCATAAGTTATGATGGAAAACAGATTGGTTCTGTGAAACTTCATTAATTATTAGTACAGATTAATTAGTTGTACGTAAAATGATCAGATTAAGGGCTTCTGGTACGATAGAGATATCGACTGGGAGTCCTTCTTCTAATATTTCACCATCATAATCGATGGCGATCCCGGCAGTTTGTTCTGTTGGAAGAACAGATAATTCCTTCGTCTGGAAATATTCGATAGAAGGATGCTTTGGATGTTCTCCTTGGAATAATTTAAAGATTAGATCTGGTGCTTCTGTAAGAAGTGCCATTTTCTTGATGATCATAACATCTAAATATCCGTCAGAAACAGATGCAAGAGGGGCCGCGTCTGCAAAACCTCCGACACTCTTTGAGTTTGCGACCAAGAACAACATGATATCTTCAGTTCCAGAATACTCCTTACTGTTAAATGTTAAAGTCATATTTTGTGAAAGCTGTTTTGGAAATTCTTTTACACCTTCCAGATAATAGGCCATCTTACCAAGAACGGCTTTCTTATCTTTTGGAACTTTGTAAGCGATATCTGTTAACATACCTGCAGCCAGAACATTGATGAAGTATTCGTTATTGACACGTCCAACATCAACCTTTTTTGTCTGGAAGTCTTTGATCATCTGACAGAAACCATCCGCAGTCTGAGGAAGTTTCATATATGTAGCAAAATCATTGACTGTTCCAGCAGAAATGATTGCCATAGGAATATTACTTTCACTTAAGATCAGACCGTTCGTAACTTCATTTAATGTACCGTCACCACCAACAGATACAATAAAATCATAATCTCCTGGTTTTAATTCGGCAGCACGATTCTTCGCATCATCCTTGCCTTTTGTGTAAAAAACATCAACATGGGAACAAATTTGATCAAGGATCAATGTTGCCATGATCTCTCGTAACATAGAATCAATATTTTGTTTACCGGATGATGGGTTGATAATAAATAAACCTTTCATTGAGATTCCTCCTTATAAACATAAAGTGCCGGAAACGAGGCATAAGTCTCCGGCACATGAAGTGTTCCCGAGGTGATTCGAACACCCGGCCTACCGCTTAGGAGGCGGTCGCTCTATCCAGCTGAGCTACGGAAACATACATATAATTTATCGAAATCTATTTTACCGATTCTTAACGAAAATGTCAATTGAAAATAGAAAAGAAATACCAGTAAGGCTAAGACGGGTTGACTTTTTACCATTTTTTCTTTAAAGTTATTATAATAATAAAGAAGAGGAAGAAAAGAAGAACGATGTTATAATATAGAAAGAATAAAGGAGAAGAATTATGATGGGAAAAGTTTTTGTATTTTTAGCAGATGGATTTGAAGAAATCGAAGGTTTAACTGTAGTTGATATGCTGCGACGTGCCGAGATTCCAACAGTTACAGTCTCTATCGGAAGTTCCAGAAATATCATTGGTGCACATCGTATTGAAGTTGAAGCAGATATCATGTTTCATGAAGTATTAGAAGCGGAGGGAGCAATGTATGTACTTCCAGGAGGAATGCCAGGAACACTTCATCTAAAAGATCATGAAGGACTTGGAAAATTACTTCAGAAGGCGTATAAGAACGAGAAGTATCTTGCAGCCATCTGTGCAGCACCAACAGTATTTGAAAAATACGGATTTCTAGAAGGAAGAAAGGCAACTTCATATCCAGCGATGGAAGAAGAATTAAAATCCGCAGATTACCAGACAGATAAAGTTGTAGTAGATGGAAAAATCATTACAAGTCGTGGAATGGGAACAGCGATTGATTTTGCAGCCAAATTAGTAGAAATCATCAAAGGAACAAAAGAGAAGGACGAATTACTGAAAAGTATTGTATACGGAGAATAATCATTTATGGACAAATCAGAGAAAATCAGCTGGTTTGAGCAGTTTAAGATCGCCTGCTTAAAACCAAGCCAGTACAAAAGACTTCTTAACCTTGCAAAAGGGAAAGTTATTTTATTTCTTGCAGCGATCACATTGATCACAACGATTCTCGGATATGGAATGGATGTTGCAGGATTTACAGTCAGTGTTGGTGGATGGAAGAATTTTATTTTAAACAGACTGCCTGCATTTGAATTAAAAGATGGAACATTATCTGTTGATCAGGAGATGGATTTTGAGATCGGCGGTGTACATTTTGTGGCAGATACATCCAAGGATAAAGTATCAACTGAAGATTTAAGCAATAAGTATCAGATGGAACTGGTATTTGCTAAGAATGAGATGGTGGTAAAGAATACAGCTGTTGGAAACATGATGAATACTTTTTCATTTAAGAATATGAAGAAAGTTGAATTCAATAATCAGGCAATGCTATCTATGGTGCCGATGATCCGTATTTTTATCGTGATCATGTTCTTTACACAATGGATCGCAAATATTATTTCTTATTTAACAGTCTGTATTTTTATTACAATGCTCACATATTTTAATCAGAGAACAAGAATGGACCGTAAGAATCGAGAAGATGTATCCTTTGGAAAGATCTTTAAGCTGTCTATTTATGCCAGAGTTATATTTGAGCTGGTGGAAACGATTGGTGTTACTGCCGGTTCTGCGATATTTACAGGAATGGCGTGGATGTTTATTTCTTATTTTGGAAGTTATCAACTTTTACTCGCAGGATTTATGCGTCCGGAAGACCGTCAGAAACCAGACGAAATGCTGTAAAACAATCGGAATTGATCTAAAAATGTATACAAAGAGAAAGGCCTCGGACATTTGTCCGAGGCTTCTCTAATGTCATATGTAGTTTGGGTATTGTGCTGGGTCTTACTTTTAAGTTTCAAAACTAGTCATTATGATTCGTCTCACTCTAGTCTCGTTCTAGTCATCATTGTCAGTCTCATTCTAGTCGTCATTGTTAGTCTCATTCTAGTCAACATAGCAAGTCTGTGTTCAAGTCAATGATGTGTCCGTTACTCTTGTCTGCAAGATGCCAAAAACTTGTCAAAAACTAGTACGCGGTTATGTATAAAGTCTTAAGAAAGAATTTCGTATATCGATGGAGAAGACCCAAGGAATTACCATTGATATACAAAAAAAGGCGCTCCAATCCTATGATCGGAACGCCTTTGTTCTTGAACAATCTTAATTATACACATACTATAGAAAATGTCAATAAAATCATTTGTACATTTTTAAAAACATTAAAGATAAATAGTAAAAAGAGCAGATAGGGAAATCTGCTCTTTTTGAGGGGAGTATAAATAAATTAATAAGGGGTTATAATCGAAAATAAACATATCCTCGATAAGTTCATGATATATGATTGGTTGAAAAAAATCAAGTGATTTTTTTAAAAAAAGTAAAATAAAAGTAAAATAATTTTTTTTGTGTATATATGAAAGAGATTTCGCACAAAATAATGCTGTACTAAAAAGAAAGGAGAATGAACATGGCAAAGAATTGTTCGAATTCAAGTAACAAAAATCAGTCTTCCAATACAAGCAACAGCGGAGGATCTAACAGATCAAAGAACCAGAATAAAAACAAAAGTCAGAATAGTTCAACAAACAGCAGCAAAAATGCAAATGATGAGTATTAATTAGAAAAGAGGAATCCTTGTGCAATCGGCATAAGGATTCCTCTTTTCTATAGAAAATACTTGTTAGTTCCAAGAGTCTGTGATGTGCATATGCTAACAAAAAGAGGACTTTTATGGAATTTGAAAATATATCATTAAAAGAAGGGATCAAGCTTTCAAGAGATAAAAAGCATTATATTTTGATGGATGTCAGAGAGGAAGAACGGTACAAAGAAGGGCATTTAGAAAATGCGATCAGCTGTCCCTATGGAATCTTAAAAGAGTGTTATGAACAGATGGATGGGAAAAAGATCATTGTTTATTGTGATTTCGGCGGACAGAGTATGATGGCAGCCAGACACTTGAGGAAAGATGGATTTGAAGTTTATAATATCATCGGTGGTGTCTATTATTATATGAAAGAAAAAGAACAAAATAAGTCAGAGGCTTAGCATGTTACAAAAGTTGACAGTTGACGAAAAATAAGGAAAACGGTAGAATAGGAACAGAATAAAAATACAAAGGAGAATTGAGTGAAGACAGTTGAACTGATTGCACCATGCCATTTTGGGCTGGAAGCAGTATTAAAAAGAGAGATCCTGGACTTAGGATATGAAATTGTTAAAGTAGAAGACGGGCGAATAACATTTCGTACAGATTTAGATGGGATTGCCCGTGCGAATATATTTTTAAGAACAGCAGAAAGAATCTTATTAAAAATAGGTTCTTTTAAAGCATATACATTTGATGATCTGTTTGAAGGAACAAAGAAACTTCCATGGGAAGATTATATTCCAGAGAATGGACGTTTCTGGGTAAAGAAGGCATCAACAGCGAAGAGTAAATTGTTTAGCGCACCGGATATCCAGTCAATTGTCAAGAAGGCTATGGTTGATCGTATGAAGTCTAAATACAAAGTATCATGGTTTAATGAAGATGGAGATGATTATCCGGTCCGCGTATTTATTTTAAAGGATCAGGTGACGATTAGTTTAGATACAACAGGTATACCGCTTCATAAGAGAGGATACCGTAAGTTGGTCAGTGAAGCACCAATCCGTGAGACACTGGCAGCAGCTCTTCTTATGCTCACACCATGGCATAAGGATCGAATCTTAGTCGATCCATTCTGCGGAAGTGGAACATTTTTGATCGAAGCGGCAATGATGGGGATGAATATGGCACCAGGAATGAATCGTTCTTTTGAATCTGAACATTGGAATAATTTCCTGCCAAAGAAAGCATGGTATGATGCTATTGATGAGGCAAATGATCTGGTTGATCATGATGTAGAGATGGATCTTCAGGGATATGACAAAGATCCAAGAATGTTAAAGATCGCAAGACAGAATGCTCAGGATGCAGAAGTTGATCACTTGATTCATTTTCAGCAAAGAGAAGTCAAAGATTTACGACATCCAAAGCCATATGGATTTATCATTGCAAACCCTCCATATGGAGAACGACTGGAAGATCAGGAGACTCTCCCACAGCTATATACAGAGATGAAAGAAGCATTTGACCGCTTGGATACATGGTCTAAGTATGTCATCACTTCTTATGAGGATACAGAAAAATATCTTGGAAAACCAACAAAGAAACGTAAAGTTTACAATGGAATGATCCGAGGAGAGTTTTACCAGTACCTTGGACCGAAACCGCCAAGAAGGAGAAAATAATGAAACAGAGATTAATCTTTGCCACGGGCAACGAACATAAGATGAAAGAGATCAGAGAGATCCTTGATGAATCCAAATACGAGATCATTTCTATGAAAGAAGCAGGAGTAGACATTGACATTGTAGAAGATGGAAAAACATTTGAAGAAAATGCGTTGATCAAAGCAAAAGCAGTGATGGAAGTCACAGGACAGTTAACACTTGCAGATGATTCAGGATTAGAAATTGATGCACTAAATGGAGAACCTGGAATCTATTCTTCCAGATATCTTGGAGAAGATACTTCTTATGTGAAGAAAAACAGTGTGATCCTTGAAAGATTAAAAGATGTACCAGAAGAGAAGAGAAGCGCGAGATTCGTTTGTGCGGTCGCAGCTGCATTTCCAGATGGACAAACGAAGGTAATTCGTGGTACTATGGAAGGAATTATAGGATATGAGATCAAAGGAGAGAATGGATTTGGATATGATCCGATCTTCTATTTACCACAATATGGGAAGTATAGTGCCGAACTGAGCAGTGATGAGAAGAATGCGATCAGTCACAGAGGCGAAGCACTGAGACGTATACGAGAAGTTTTGTAAATAAAACAAGGAGAAAGTTTATGAGGATATTGGTGATCAGTGATTCCCATGGACGCAATGATGATATCGAGGGAGTTTTAAAACAGGTAGGCGACATCGATATGATGATCCATTGCGGAGATGTGGAACGTGGAGATTCATACATACGAGAAATAGCGGACTGCCCAGTAGTTATGGTCGCAGGCAACAATGATTACTACTTAGATCTGCCAAGCGAAGAAGAAGTGAGAATTGGCGATTATAAAGTATTAGTGACTCATGGACATGGCTATTATGTAAACTCAGGTGTGGATTATTTAAGAGAACATGCTTTGGAATATGGATATGATGTTGTAATGTATGGACATACTCATGTGCCATATATTGAGATTGGGGATGATGTAACGATCTTGAATCCAGGAAGTATATCTTATCCTCGTCAGCCAGGAAGGAAGCCAACATTTCTTATTATGGAGATTGACGAAGAAGGACAGGCACATTATGCCCATGGATATTACAAAGAACAGTTTGACGAATTAATGCTATAATATGAATGATGGAAGTATCGTAGGTGGTATTTCCATCTTTTTTCTGCGATAGGTTTGATTTGATAAGATAAGAAAGGGATGACAATGAAGAAAAAAGATATCATTGAAGGAAAGATCATAAAGACAGAATTCCCGAATAAGGGAACATTTATCTGCGAAGATCAGAAAGTTACAGTCAAAGGTGTCATTGATGGGCAGACGATCAAAGGGCAGGTTACCAAGAAGAGAAAAAGTGGCTGTGTGGTAAGATTGTTAGATGTATTAGAGAAATCTCCATTAGAAGATGCAAAACCAGTCTGTCCACACTTTGGAATATGCGGTGGATGTTTTTATCAGACGGTATCTTATGAAAACCAGTTAAAGATCAAAGAAGGAATGGTACGTGATCTGTTAAAAGATTATGTCAATGATGATATATGGGAAGAAATTAAAGGAAGTCCCAAAGTGCATGGGTATCGCAATAAAATGGAATTCTCTTTTGGTGATGAGGTAAAAGACGGTCCATTAGCATTGGGAATGCACAAAAAGAACACATTCCATGATATTGTAAACATCACAGACTGCCAGATTGTGGACAATGATTACAATCTGATCGTAAAATGTGCATTAAATATCGCACAACAGATGGAGCTGCCATTCTATCATAAGATGCGACATGAAGGATATTTCAGACATTTAGTTGTAAGAAGAGCAGAAAGTTCTGGAGATATTTTGGTAAATATTGTAACGACATCGCAGGTAGAAGCAGATCTTACCAAACTTCGAGATACATTATTAGAATTACCATTGAGTGGAAAGATCATTGGGATTCTTCATACAACAAACGACAGCCTTGCAGATGTGGTACAGGCAGACAAAATAGATATTTTATATGGACAGGATTATTTCTATGAGGAAATTTTAGGATTAAAATTCAAGATTTCACCATTTTCATTCTTCCAGACAAACACATTAGGGGCGGAGATACTTTATAAGACTGCCAGAGATTTTGTTGGGGAGACAAAAGATAAAGTGATCTTTGATCTGTATAGTGGAACTGGAACGATCGCGCAGATGTTAGCACCAGTTGCTAAGAAAGTTGTTGGAGTTGAGATCGTTGAGGAAGCGGTAGAGGCAGCGAAAGTCAACGCAGAATTAAATGGATTGGATAATTGTGAATTTATTGCAGGAGATGTATTAAAGGTTGTGGATGAATTAGAAGATAAGCCAGACTTTATCGTACTTGACCCTCCTAGAGATGGAATCCATCCAAAAGCGATTCAGAAGATTATTGATTTTGGGGTTGAACAGATGGTATATATCAGTTGTAAACCGACAAGTCTTGCGAGAGATCTGGAAGTGTTTGAGGCAGCAGGATATAAAGTTAAGCGAGCTACAGCGGTAGATCAGTTCCCGAATACGGTTCATATCGAGACAGTTGTTCTTTTGTCCCAACAGAAGCCGGATGACACGATAGAGATCGACTTAGACCTGGACGAGCTGGATGCTACCAGTGCCGAGTTGAAAGCAACCTATCAGGAAATCAAAGATTATGTGCTGAAAGAATTTGGCTTGAAGGTTTCAAGTTTATATATTTCTCAGGTAAAACGCAAATGTGGAATTGAAGTGGGAGAAAACTATAATCTTCCAAAATCAGAAAATGCAAGAGTTCCGCAATGCCCGAAAGAGAAAGAAGATGCTATCAAGGCTGCCCTGAAATATTATGCGATGATCTAAGGACATCGCTGATTTCAAGGAGGAATAACACATGAAAAGCACATTTGAAAAAATGGGTGGAACCTACACACTTGGCGCAGACGGAATTTACTATCCGAATCTTGTCAGTACAGATGAAGAACCGCATTATGGGAAATATGGAATGATGCGGAAAACATATCTGAAAGAGCATCGTCCGGCAATGTATTCACTGTATATGTTGGAAGACAGACTGACAGAACATCTGAATACTGTGGACGATGAAGCACAGGAGAGAATGGATATTCTGGTGCGTCAGATGATGGAGAGGCAGGGCATTACGGAAGAATTGAAAGTTTGTGATCAGATGGAATGGGTCAGAGCGGTAAATGGTATTCGTAATATGGCAGAAGAGATTGTGTTAAAAGAATTGGTGTATATTTAAAGTGTGGAAAGCTCCTTTGGGAGTTTTTTGCTGTTTATAAGATAAATTCTGCTGGAGATTTTGATTTAATGATTTGATTTATAAAACTGGCAATGATACAATTAGCGTAATTTGAAAGAAAGCAGAGAAAATATGAGTGAAAAGTTACTGATTGTTGAAGATGACAAAAAATTAAATGATGGAATCCGTCTGGCTTTAAAGAATGATGCTTATTTCTTTTATCAGTGCAGAACTTTGCAGGAAGCTAGAGAAATCTTGAAAAAGGAAGATATCACATTGGTTTTGTTAGATGTGAATTTGCCGGATGGGAATGGGATTGATTTTGTAAGAGAAATAAGGAAAAATAGTCAGGTGCCGATTATTCTGCTTACAGTAAATAACATGGAAGTAGATATTGTAACAGGATTGGAAGCTGGGGCAAATGATTATATTACGAAACCGTTTAGTTTGATGGTTTTGCGTGCAAGAGTGTCTGTGCAGCTTAGAAATAAAGAGGCAACAGCTAATAATTCTATGGAGCTTGATGGATTTGAGTTCTATTTCGATAAAATGGAATTTTTCAAAGATGGAGAACCTATTGAACTTAGTAAGACAGAACAAAAGCTCCTTAGAGTGCTGTGTGAAAACAGAGGAAAAGTATTGAAACGGGAATATCTGATTGACGAGGTATGGCAGGGAGATACAGAGTTTGTGGATGCTCATGCTCTGACTGTTGCAGTCAAACGCCTCAGAGACAAATTAGAAGATGATACGCAGAAGCCTGAATATGTCAAGACGGTTTATGGAATTGGTTATACATGGGCGGTGAATGGATGATAGAAACAATCATGTTGATTGTAGTTATATTTGTCCTGAGCGGAGTTTTTTGGTACAGCTTTTTTTATCAGAAAGAAAAAAAGCTTTTTAACCGGCTGCAGCGAATGCTGGATTGTGCAATAGATGGAGAACTGGAACGGACAGAAATATCAGAAGAAAAGTATTCTGCTCTTGAAAACAGCATGAAACAATATATAGACAGTAGTTTTCTGGCAAAAAAAAATCAACAGGAACAGAAAGAAGTGATACAAAAACTTATTTCAGATATTGCGCATCAGACACTGACTCCCATTTCAAATCTGAAAGTCTATGGAGAAATACTCTCTGAAGTGAGTAATGAAAATCAAGAGGAGATAGCTACCATTTTGGAGCAGACGGAGAAATTGGATTTTCTGATACAATCACTGGTCAAATTATCACGAATGGAGAGCGGAATTATAGCAGTACATCCGGAGGATACTGCTATTGCACAGATGTTTGCATCCGTACAGCAGCAGTTTAATGTAAAAGCAATGGAGAAGGATATTTTCCTGAGTCTATTTGACACGGATTTACATGCTATGTGTGATGCAAAATGGACCGTGGAGGCACTCGGAAATATTGTAGACAATGCGATTAAATACACAGCATGTGGGGGAAATGTTCAGATAAAAGTCGAGCAGTATTCTTTTTTTGTAAAGATTGATATCATTGATGATGGCATTGGAATAGAAAAAGAAGAAATACCAAAGATATTTGGAAGGTTTTATCGGAGTCTGTCAGTGGCAGACCAGCCAGGAGTAGGAATTGGCTTATTCCTTGCAAGAGAGATCATTCAGGCACAAAAGGGGTATATAAAAGTGACATCAAAGAGAGGAAAGGGTTCTACATTTTCTGTGTTTCTTCCGATAGCAAAGAAGGAATAGTATCAAAACTGTGACATTTCAGAAACCAGATGGAGACATTGTTATGATAAAGTCTGTATTGTAAAGATCAATACAGGCTTTTTTGATGGGAGGATGGCATGAATATATTAAAAGCAGTAAATTTACGAAAAATATATGGGCAGGGAGAAACAGAAGTCAGGGCTCTTGATGGTATAAACCTGGAAGTAGAAAAAGGGGAGTTTGTAGCGATTGTCGGAACCTCTGGAAGTGGAAAGTCTACATTGCTTCATATCATTGGTGGTTTGGATAATCCAACATCCGGTCAGGTCATTGTTGACGGACAGAATTTAAGCCATATGCCAGATGAAGAGCTTACTATTTTTAGGCGTAGAAATATTGGATTTGTATTTCAACAGTATAATCTGGTTCCGATGCTGAATGTATGGGAAAATATTGTTCTTCCTGTAAAACTGGATGGAAAAAAGATTGAAAAAGGTTATGTAAATGAAATCATAGATACACTGGGCATTCGGACAAAACTGGAAAATCTTCCAAGTGCACTGTCAGGGGGTCAGCAGCAAAGGGTGGCAATCGCAAGAGCATTAGCGGCAAAACCTGCTATTTTGCTGGCAGATGAACCGATAGGCAATCTGGACTCAAAAACGAGTCAGGATGTATTAGGACTTTTAAAAGTCACCAGTAAGCGTTTTCATCAAACGATTGTAATGATTACTCACAATGAGGAGATTGCCCAGATGGCTGACAGGATTTTACAGATTGAAGACGGAAAAATTGTTTCAGACAGTGGTTTGGTATAGTGAGGGCGATTATATGGTAAAAGTAGAGAATAAAGAAACGTTACGATTATTGACGAAACGATTTATGAAAATGAACCGAGCAAGAAATATTATTGCTGTTATTGCAATCATGTTGACATCACTGTTATTTACAAGCCTCTTTGTGGGGAGCGTATCCATGATACTTTCCAAAAGAGCAACGGAAATTAAGCAATTTATGGATTCATCCCATGCTATTGCGCAGAATTTGTCAGAAGAAGATGCGGAGAGATTGCAAAAAACAATAGAACAAAGTGATGAGGTGGAACGATATGGAACAGGCATTTTTCTGGGAGCAGGAAGAGATAAACATTTTGGCTTTTCAGTAGAAGTTAGATATGCAGATAAAAATATGGCAGAAAGCTTTAATTGTCTGCCAACTACAGGAAGACTGCCAGAGAAGGAAAATGAAGTAGCAGTCAGCAGCTTGGTACTGGAAGCACTGGGAGTTACACCAAAGATTGGGGAAGAAGTCACGCTGACGTGGGAAGTAAATCCAATGCTGAAACAATACAAAACAGATACATTCCAGATATGTGGATTTTGGCAGGGTGATAAGGCTGTTTTAGGTCAGATGGTCTGGGTATCTGAAGCCTATGCGAAGGAGAATTGTTATCCTGTTACACAGAAAGAATTAGAAAATGGTATCTATAATGGGGGAAAGGAGTATTCTGTCTGGTACAAGAATCTTTGGAATCTGGAAAAGAAAACAGAAAATATATCTAAGACAGCAGGATTTACGAAAGCAGGGACAGGATTGGAGATTAATCCGGCATATAATCTTTTTGAAGAGGATTCATTTTCATTCACTTCCCTTATTGTAATGGTACTGTTTGTGATATTGGCTGGTTACTTAATTATTTATAATATTTTTAATATATCCGTGAAAACGGATATTAGAGCCTACGGATTATTGAAGAACGTGGGAACAACAGGAAAACAATTGAAAAAAATTGTACGTATGCAGGCATGGAAATTGTCAGCAGTGGGGATTCCAATCGGATTGATCTTCGGTTATCTTGCAGGTTTTTGTATGTCACCGGCTCTGACAGCAGATGCCCTAATCAGTGCACAGGCAGGACAAACTACACAGACAGTAGTATCAGCTAATCCTTTGATTTTTTTTGCAGCAGCTCTTCTGACACTTTTAACGGTGTATTTATCCAGTCTACAGGCTTGTAAAATGGTGGAAAGAGTTTCGCCTGTGGAAGCCCTACATTTGGCAGAAGGAGAGCAGTCACAGAAGAAAATAAAAAAGAATACTTCTGTAACCTGGTGGGGAATGGCAGTTCAAAATGTGTTCCGTAACTGGAAAAAGGGATTGATTGTTATGCTTTCTATCGCTCTTTCTATGGTAGTGGTCAACTGTATTGTGATGTTGGTGCAGGGATATGATTTTGAGTCTTACCAGAATATATTTTTAGCATCTGATTTTCAACTGGATCAGATGACCGACACTTTATCGAATACAAATTTCAACGGTATTACACCTGAAATCAAAGAGATTCTGAATAAGTGTCCGGAAAGTGAGAAAACAGGATATGTGTATTATTCGGAAGAAAGACATAAGATGGAACCGGCACTTTTGAAAACGTGGGAGACATTGGCAGAAAAAAACAAAGAAAACTGGACAGATTATGAAAAGCAAATCTGGGAGGAAACAAAAGCGGATAATACTGTAAAGGTTCATTTCCTCGGAATTAGTGAAGCGGTGTTTGATATGTTAGAATGGAAAGGGGAAAAATGTTCCTGGGATACGTTTAAAAGTGGGGATTATGTGATTGTGGACTATAGTGATAAATATACAGAACAACCAGTTTCTTATTATCAGTCTGGCGAAACTTTTAAAATGGAGTACGGAAACGGAAAGCAGAAAGATTATGGGGTGATCGGAGAAGCTATGATGCCATATTCCCTGGATTATCCGTATGCAGATTCTGTTTATATTACAGTAATGGTCCCAGAAGAAGAGTATATCACCCAGACAGAAAATCAATCAGCAATGTATGCTACTATTGATGCCAAGAAGGGAGAGGATAAGCAAGTAAAAGAATACATTGATAAAAATGTTTTGAAAGAAAATGATATGATAAATGTTTTTTCTGTATTGGATATGAAGGCGAGCTTTAGGCGGTTTGTCAGTAAATATTATATGATCGGTAGTTTTCTTGTCGTTATTTTAGCATTTATTGGCATTATGAATTTCTTTAATACAACAGCAACCTCTGTAACCAGCAGGAAAAAGGAACTGGCGCTTTTGGAAGTTGTTGGAATGACGAAAAAACAGGTATCGAAAATGCTAGTGACTGAGGGATTCCTATATTTGGGAGGCGCATTTGTGATTGCAGTATTGCTAATTGTGTTTGGAGCAAAGCAAATTTTAGTAAATACGCTCGGTACAGCATTTTTCTTCCGGCTGCATCTTACGATAGTGCCATGTGTGTTTATGATTCCAATTTTGGTTGGGATTGCGTATGTGATACCAAAGTATCAGTTTGAAAAGATGAGTCGGGAAAGTGTTGTTGAAAGGATTCGGAAAGAATAATAACAATGTGTAAATTAGGCGTATGGATTTGATGGATCCATGCGCCTTTTTTAGAAAATTACAATTCTATATGGGATGGTTTATTCCCTCCTTTTTTCGTATTGATTGATTCAGCAGGTCGTACCGGTGTGGTACTGCTCTGCTGTGG
>OAWC01000640.1_pt1 | contig 20931 bp, 19 predicted proteins | sample 1495331 | NCBI WGS metagenome assembly OAWC01 (sample SAMEA2580115, study PRJEB22360) | human gut metagenome | biome: human gut; feature: human-associated habitat; material: faeces | place: Denmark | collected 2008/2010
CCTACGGGGTAGTCCCTTACGCTACACTACACAATGCCCTATCTGGGCGCACCTCAACGCTCTTCATTATTTCAAAGATCATATCGTCGACACGCTGGAGTCTTTCTTTTGAATATCTCATTTCTCCGCCATTGTTTCTTTGAGGTTAAAAAGTGGGTTTCATAGTGGGTTACAGCAAAAAGAAAACACCCAAGAACTTGCGTTCCTAGGTGTTTTTCTTTGGTGGAGCGAAGCAACCTAAATCCGAACCATTGCCCTCTGGGGCATCTTTGGCGGCGATCTCATCGAAAGTGATGGTTTTTGTGCCGTCTTTGTAGTTGAATGTAATCAAAACTTTTTCATCATGGAGATAAACAGCATTCACGAATGTATTGATAAGCGTTTCCCGGTGGCTTTTCACGTTCGGGTCGAGCTTGCGGAACCGGGTCAGCCAGAACCGAACCTGATTTTCGCTTAACCGAGGCCGAGCGATTTTTTCTTCGGCAATCCGAACCTCAAGCTCTTTCTGTTGGGCTTCCAGCTTTTCCAAACGCGACTTGGTGGAGTTGGTCAGCACACCTGCTTGAATGGCGTTCAGCATATTTTCAATGCCGTTCTCTACCTCGCGCATCTGCTTTTCCAGCAAAGGGAGCGTGGTGTTTTCCTGATCCTGCAACTCCATGACTTCTGCAACGATGGCATCAATCACGGCATCGTCCTGAATCAGCTTCATGGTTTCAGCTATGACCAAATCTTCCAGCCACTCTTTACGGACGGTCTTTTTCTTGCAGGTCTTGAAACGCTTCGCGGTGGCGCACTTATAATAATGATGAACGACCTTGTTTCTACCCGTACCGCACTCGCCGAACATCATCGCGCCGCACATTCCGCAGAACAGCTTGGTGGTGAGCAAGTAATCGTCCTCGGCTTTGTGACGGGCAGGAGCGCGGCTGTTCTTCTTGATTTTTTGCTGCACTTCTTCAAACAAGTCCTTGTCCACGATGGCCGGGATACTGTCGGGCATCACAATGTCCTTGAAGTGGTTTTCTCCGATGTACCGCTTATTCGTCAACAGCTTCTGAACACTGTTGTAGGTGAACTTCTGGTTGCGATTGGTGGTCACGCCACTGTCGTTCAGCCAGTTCATCAGTTCTTTCATAGTTGCGCCATCGTTGTACCGCTGAAAGGCTTCTACCACAAAGGGAGCTTTCAGCGGGTCGATTTGAAAGAACTTCTCTTCGTCCACCTTGAAGCCAATGGGAATCGTGCCGCCGTTGTACTTCCCCTTCAGAACATTCTCGGTCATGCCGCGCACAACTTTTTCAGAAAGTTCTGCGGAATAGTATTCAGCCATGCCGGTCAGCATACTCTTGACCATGATACCCGCAGGGCTGTCAGAGATAGGCTCCGTGGCAGATACCAGCTTGACATGATTTCGTTCCAACTGGTACTCATAATGTGCAGAATCGTAGCGGTTCCGGGCAAAGCGGTCGAGCTTCCAGACCAACACGATATCAAACAACCGCTTTTCGCTGTCCTTGATCATTTGCTGGAAGTCCGGGCGGTTATCGGTTTTGGCGGAAAGGGCGCGGTCAATGTAGTGCTTGACCACGGTAATGCCGTTCTTTTCGGCGTAGGCCGTACATTCACGAATCTGGCCTTCGATGGATTCCTCACGCTGGTTATCGCTGGAATAGCGGGCGTAGATTACGGCGGTCATGCGAATACCCCTTTCACTTCATTCTCCGCAGGCGGCGCACAAGGTCGGATGCACTGTACAGCACACGAGCCACCGACACGGTATTTTCGCCCACGATGTAGAATACCGAGTAGTTGTCCACCAGCATCTGCCGCAGCCCTTGAGTGCGCTCCGGCTCACTTTCCACCAGCGCACAGCGTTCCGGCAGGATGTTCAGCGACTGGATGGCTTCAGCAATACGATTATACTGCCCCATAGCCGTGTCAGGCTCCAACAGACGGTCAGCAATGTAGCTGTAGATCTGCTCCATATCGCTGAGGGCTGCATGGGAAATTTTCACGTCATACTGCTTCATCGGTGCTGTTCCCTGAACTGCGCGAATGCGCTTGCGGCATCCACGGTATCACCGTTCTGAATCTCCTTGATGCCTACCTGCAAGGCTGCATGGAGCTGGTCATCGGTCATGGTATCGGCGTTCAGCGCAGCAGGAGTTTTCGGCAGGGACAGAGAGAAGGGAATGCCGCCAGTCAGGGTGATCTGGCGCAGGTACATATCAATAGCTGTTGCCATCGGGATGCCGAGCTGCTTCAACACATCCTCGGCTTGTTGCTTGACGGTAGGGTTCACACGAAGATTGAGTGTCATCGTTTTTTCCATGGTTATCACCTCAAGTTTATTGTAACGCATTTTGCGTTGCAAATCAACGACTTCCAAACTTATAATTAAATTTCTCCATATTGCACAACATATTTATTGCAGAACTGTTCAAAGATCAAAATATCCACCCTGTTGCTGAAATGAAATCAAGCTAGTCATTCTTATTTTTCATGTATCGATTATCTTTTTTACCATTGTACCGAACAAAATCATCAGCGGAATCGCAAAAAGCAAACATAGGACATTTTTTAATTCAGCATTATCCGTTGAAAGCTGCATCAAAATCATAGAGAGCGGATACTTTTCTTTGCTCTGCAAAAATGTCATGGGTTGTTCCAAAAGATTCCAGCTCTCAGCGATAGAAAGGAATGCCGCAATCATAACATACGGTCGTACAATTGGAGCATAAATTTTCCTAAAAAGCCCCCAGTTGCTTGCGCCGTCACAAATTGCTGAATCGAACAGGCTACTGTCAATTCTTTTTGCTGCGAACCAAAAGAGTAAAATCATCCAAGGCTGGAAAGCCGTCATTATCAATAGCCCTTTCAGAGAATCCAACCATCCAATATTCATCAGAACCAGATATTGAGGGAGCATAAGTGCTTGCTGTGGCAAAAGCAAAAAGAAAACACAGGTCAAAAGAAAAAATGTCTGCGCTTTCGGAGATGGGATTCTGGCAATCGCATAACCTGCAGGCAGTGCAATCACAATTTGAAAAAGCACTCCGACAATTGCAAGAATCGCGGTATTTTTATAGGCGCAAATGAATTCCATCAGAGAATCCATCTGCCACAAGTCATCTGGGTTTATATCAAATATCGGGAAAACAAGAAATACGCATGGCAGCACAAAAATCACAGCAGCTATCAAAGATAACATCCTATATGTAGCTTCTTTTCGTGGGTTCATCAGTTATTCCTCTTTTTTCTTGCCAAGTACATTCCGATCAGCACAACGGCCCCAACAAAAAGCACAACCAAAACAGATGCCGCTTCCAGTCGTGCATAGTTCATATTCATAAAATTGTTTTGTAGAAAGTGCTGAATACTATATAATTGTTCATTCGGATGACTTCCTCCAATCAAATAGGCTTCACGGAAACATCGAAAGCTATTGTAAATCGTCAAGATTCCACAAATCAATAAAGAACTCTTTATTATTGGAAGCTTTATGTACCAAAAACATTGTAAAGGGTTGACTCCATCCAGCATGGCGGCATCTATGATCTCAGATTCAATGGATTTCATAGCAACCATAAAAATTAAAATTGAGAATCCCAGCGTTTTCCATAACACAATTACAAGGAACACATAAAATGCAAATGGTGTTTCACCCCACTGGCTAGGAGATTTTCGTAAGATGCTTGATGCGATTGTCACAACACAAGCTGCCGGAAGTATTGAAGGAACAAGGAAGAACAGACAAAGTTTTTCTTGTCGGAACTTTATATAAACTTCCGCAATGAAAATGCCAATAACCAAATTGACGGGTATAATAATAGCCCACAAATGAAACAGATTTCTAACGGCAAGTGAAAATGCCTCATTTTCAAAAAGATCCACATAATTTTGTATGCCGACAAAATCAGTTCCTGTTCCAAGAAAGAGACTTTTCCAAAAAGCAATCAAGATTGGAAACAGATAGCAAAAAAATCCGGCAGTAAGTGCCGGCAGAAGAAGTATATTGCTCTGAAGATTCTTTTTCATTTTATTCATCAAGGTACAATTTGAGCCGCGGAGTAAGTCGATCAACAAGCTCATCAAGGGTGATTTCATCATTCCAATACTGAACCATCGTTTCGCTTAGAAGATTTCCTCCATCCTCGCTTTGATCAAGCTGCAAGGCACGGTACCAAATTGTGTGATATTGCGCTGCATTGATCTTGTCGCATATTGTTTCAAGCTGATCTAGCTGTGCATCAGTCAAATTGTCACCATACATCTCTTTTCGTTTTTCAATATCTTCTTGCCCTATTTTTTCATGGGACGCATCATAGACACTGAATTGATATTGTGCTTCCATACATTTTTTAAGACATCCACGTCGGACAGGAAACATATCTTTATCTGCAAACGCCGAACTCGACTGGCATTCTTCACTAAGAAGATAAGCTAAAAGTGCTTTTACCTCTGCTGGATGCTTTGTATTTCGATTTCCCATTGCGTAAGAACCGATCTCAGCAGTAACACCGCCTAGCTCATTGGGAATGGGAAGTGTTACGGTTTTGATTCCAAGAGCTGCACACTGCCGAAGAAGTCCCACCGTCATATAACTTGGGTCAAGACTAGCAAAAGGTTCACCGTTTGCAAAATAATCTTGGACTACTTCTGGATTGAAACTGTCAAACAAACCATTTTGCATCTCATAAGAAATTTCACCCGTACGGAATTCTTTCTCATATGCTAATGTTTGCCGACAACTAACTGTGTCCAAGTTAATAGTGTGATTCTTGTAATCGATGATTGGCTGCGATAACGCGCTTGTCATGCTAAAGTCCGTCACAACCAGCATTGGTTTTTCCTTGTAGATACGCAGCAGTTCATCCATCGTGGCCACAAGGCTTTTTGATGCGGCTTGCATATCAAATCCGCTGTCTTTCAAAATGCTTTCTGCACTTGTCAGCGCTGGAACTGAAAAACACAAAGGTAAAATATACTGTTTTCCTTTTAGTTTTCCAGCATCTAAAAGAGGCATATAAAAATTCTCTGCTGTGAATTCGTTTGAATCCATTACATCGGTAAGATCGAGAAAAGCTCCATTCATCATACTCTTTTCAATATCTGGAAATAGATTAACATTCGTCAATCGGTTTCCTTCCATAATAAAAAGGTCGGGACCCTTGCCTGAAAGGATTTCCGTATTTAGCTGATGAATCTCTGCCTCACGCTCTGCGGTATCACCCTCTTTTGGCGATACGAACTGTATTGTGATATTCGGGTTCTCTTTTTGATAATCTAGCAGTTTTTCATAGATAGGACAATGTGTATCAGGATTTGCATAGTGAGCGGTAAGGTAGACTGTTAAAGTGACTGGATTTGAGCTATCCTCTGCAACGGGCTTAGCTAAATCAGTTTCCTTCTTGGTAGATGCGCATCCTGTGAGAAGAACCAGCAGGCTTACAATAATAGCGGCAATAAATATACTAAATCGGTTATTTCGTCTATTGTTATACATAACTTCAGGTTCTCCGACTTCTAAAATTTTGCTTCATACCAATACCAATGTGCTGCAATTCGTTCAGTATATTGTGTATTATCACCTTCTGATTCTGCCCACGACCATCCATTTCCACTTTTTACAAACTCAACCGGAACATCTTGAAAGCCATGTGGTTCATCATCTTCAGAATAGTAAAAGCCCTTATATGTAGTACTCGGAATGAGCCCGAAAGAGCCTGTACAAAATTCCACCATATCATCTGCGTAATAATATACTTTCCATCCATTCCACTCTAGCGGTCCCATTGGATGTTCTTCTATCACTTTCCGCGCATAGTTTGTCAGCTCATCCTGATTTCGCAGTACATAGGACTGGATGGATTTTTTGCTAAATGGCCGAACAATCAACGCCGTAGCTACAGCAATACACCCTAGTGCGGTCAAAAGTCCAATGCAAATTCTTTTCATGTTTTTCTCCAGTCAACTGAAAACATATCACGCTGTAAGAACTATGATATCGCAGACTTTACTTTAGCGTGTGTACAATATGCAGTGCCATATCTGCATTTTCTTTGTCTACAAATATCTCTGTGATATACTTTGGTTTTATACCTAGAGTTCCAATTCTTGCCTGATCGAACGTATTACGCCGATTGACATCTTTAGTTTTGCAATAGAACTTGATTCCCGCAGCCGCCAACGCATCCGTGATGCGATTGCACTGGTAGGGGTCAGAAACAGCTGCAACTTGTGATTTGAAAAATTGTTCTAACATAAAAAGGCCTCCTATATACGTTCTAAAAGAAGTTCTTACAAATCCTTTTTAAAACAACGAAATTTAAGCCCGCTTTATTTCATCCGTCCACAATTTTTTCAAAATCGTATGGTTGCACATAAATTTCCAGAAAGCTTGTAGCACAATCACGATTTTTTTCTTTTTATTCAAAGAAACCACCACGGCAGTTCCAGCCACAGGTTATCCATGGCCTGTTCCTCCGTCTTTTTGGCGCGGCCTTTTGTCAGGTGAAAGTATATCGCCGTGCCGATCAGTGGATGCTCTTCGCCATCAGTGAAGCCATAGCGGTACAGCAGGTAGGTCTGCTCCCGCTGGGTCAGCCGTTTCAGACCATCGTACAGTTCCCGGCGCGATTCCTGCTCCTCCATAATGATCTGCGGCTGCATGGCGTAGGGGTCGGCTATGGCTTCAATGCGCCGCAGTTGTTCCTCTCCCGGCAGAACATCATCCAGCGAAACACGCTGGTAACAGATGCCGTCCTTGTCTTCCGTTACCATCCGCTGCTCAAAAGCAGTAAAGGCATCCCGCACCATGTCCATCATGGCATTGCGGATGGCAGGAGCCGCGTAGGTCAGGAACTTCATGCCGCGCGCTGCATCGAACTTCGGCACAGCTTTCCACAAGCCCAGATTGCCCGCCTGTTTCAAATCGTCCGTGTCAAGGTTCAGGCCAGCCTGTGCCAGATTCATGCTGCGAAAAAGGTCATTTGCCACCTTGCCAATAAAGGACTTGTTGTTGTCGATCAGGCTGTCCAGCGCGGCAGCATCGCCTTTCTGTGCCAGCGCACAAAGCCGTTCATTCGTCTGCTTCATGGGCGTTTTCCTGCTCTGCGGCAGACCGCAAGATTTCCAACAGACCGCTTCGCAGCTGTTCCAGTGCTTCCGGTGTGGCTCCTTCCATACCCGAAACGCTGTCCAACATTGCATCTGTCAACTGCTCTGCCGTAATCGTTGGGTGCTGCACATCCTGCCCTTTGGTCAATTCGGTGAACATTTTCTCTGCCACTTTCTTGCTCATGGCTTCCTGCTCGGCGTAATGGCTCCCGATGCCCTTTTTGATCTCCTTGACCGCTGCCATGAAGTACATTTCAATATCATCAAGGTCGCCTTGATGCACTGGCTTTCTCCGAAGGCTGATGTCCTTTGCGGCTTTGGCTGCTTCCGGGGTCTTGACCTTTGTGCGCAGCAGAGTGCTCAATGTCGTGAGCATGGCGTTCTGTGCTGCGATGCCGGAAGCAAAGGTATCATCAAAATACTGCGCTATGCGGTAAGTAAGCTCTGCGAAGCGGGCATTTTCCAGCAGCAGATTGACCACCTCTGTATTGACACGCCCTGTGTAGAGGTTCCTTGCGGCTTCAACGGACAAGCCCAGTTCGGCAATGTCGTAATTTTTGCGGTCAGGGATGTTGGTTTCTCCCAGCAGAAAATCCGTAGACACGTTGAACAGCCTTGCAATCCTCAGCACCTGCTCATGGGTCAGGGTTCCTTTTGCGCCACTGATAAAACGGTTGATGGTGCTCTTGGAGCAGCCGATCTCCTTGGCAAGCTCCGGTTGGCTGATGTTGTGCTCTTTCATCAAGTCCGCAAGACGGACGTTGGACGGTGCGGGCAGATATTCCTGTGCCATGTGGTCGGCCCTCCTTTTTGAGTTTTTTCCTCATTATAATACGCTCTGCCGTTTTGTTCAATATACGGTTTCCTCTCCGCCCTTGCTGTTGCAGCCCTGCAACCAGTAAGGGTTTTTTTCTTTTTCCGTTGCAGTTCTGCCGCTTTTTCGCCCTTTCCGCAAAATTCTCCGTATATTCAGGCAGGAAGCAAAAAACACCAGAGTTCCCACGCTGGGGACTCTGGTGCAACGCATAACACCGCCCTGCCCGGTGGCCGCAGGGTGCGGGGTTTTGTAGGCATCGAACCGCTTGTCCACCCCTGCCCGTAAAAAGTGCATTTTTCACGGAAGAAGTTCGTACAACCTGTACGGTCTGTACTTGTACGCACCTGTACGGCGAATCGAAGCAAATTAAGACGTGTTATCATTTGTATTTTGGATTTCCGTACGCCGTACGAACCGTACAGGTTATTTGAAGTCCGTACGCGATTTTTTCAGATGCGTACGGAGCAATCAAGTTCGCATTGTGCGAACTTGATTGTAATTCTCCCGCAGGAGACGTTCCCCCTCGGAGAGTCCTCGAAGAGCCCACTACACTTTGCAGCCCATAGGGATGAAAGTGTCATAGTGGGTTATTACACTTCCGCAGAAGTGCATCTCCGTTCCCCGTCACCTCTCGATGAACCTTGAAAGGAGGGATGCCCTTTGGCAAGAAATGATGGTATTGACCGCACCAGTGTTCGAAATCTCGCCGTTTCAGACAAAGCCGTTGGCAACACCCAGCAGCACAACGAGCGCGAAAAGGACAGCTATCGGAACCCCGACATTATCCCCCAGCGCGCTGCATGGAACGTCCATTTCAAAAAGCCAACCGCCAGCTACACTGACCTGTTCGCCCAACTGGAAACCGCTGGTACGATTTCAACGCGCGGCCTGAAGCCGGATGCCACCCATTATTGCGAGCTTGTCTTTGATGTCAACTCGGCCTATTTTGACAATCACGGTGGCTACGAGTTCGCCAAGCAGTTCTATGCAGATGCCTACAAAGCTGCTATCCAAATCGTAGGCGGTGAACAGTATATCCTCTCGGCTGTCATGCATGCCGATGAGATCAACCGTGCCATGACCGAAGCATTAGGCCGTGAAGTCTACCACTATCATCTCCATGTGGTCTATGTGCCTGTGGTGGAAAAGCAGATCCTCTGGTCGAAACGCTGCAAGGACAAGGCACTGGTCGGCACCGTCAAGGAGACCGTCATGCAGGTCAGCCGAAGCAAGAAGTGGGCATCCAAGCCCCTGATGGACGATGCTGGAGAGCCCGTCCTGCAAAAGAATGGCAAGCCCGTCCTGAAGAAGTCGTACAGTGTCCTGCAAGACGATTTCTTCAACTATATGCGCAACGCCGGGTACACGGATGTAGAGCGCGGCGAGCGCGGCAGCACCGAAGAACACCTGACCGTCACCCAGTTCAAAGTTCAGAGGGAGCAGGAACGGCTGGACACCCTGACTGCTCAAGCCGACCAGCAAGCACAGTCGCTTGCTAAAACCTGTCAGACCCTCTCCAAAAAGGAGAAGGAACTTGCCGCTGTGCAGAAAAAGGCCACGCTCACGAAAGAAGCCCTCATTCATGCGCACGATCTTGATTATATCGGCAAGCGCACCTTTCTCGGTAACTACTCGCTGACCGAAGAAGAATTCTCCAAGCTGAAAAAACAGGCCGACCACGGCTATATGATGGATGTGGAGAACCGCCGCTTAAAAGAAGAACTTTCCACCGCCAAGAAGGAAGCTGCTCATTGGGGTCAAAAGTATCATGAACTCTGGTATGAAGTGAAGCCCTATCTGGACGCGCTCCACCGTGCGCCCGAACTGGTGCGCGGCTTTCTGGAAAAGATTCTTGCCCCCAAGCAGGAGCGCACCATGAATGTGCCGCAGCGAAACCGCAAGCGTGGGCAGGATATGGAACTTTGATTTTCGGAGGATACCATTTGAACAAAAAGAAGAAGTCGAACAAATCCGGCTACCCGGATGAAGCAATCAAGACCCTTGCGCGTTGCTTTTATCCCTCCATGGTTGAGTTTTTCAACAGTGAGGAAGGCCAGCGTGAATATGAGGAATGGCTGAAAGAGCAGGAAGCACTACAAGCCTTACCTGTTGCCGCATAAAAACAGCAGGACGCTCCCAGTAAAGGGAACGCCCTGCCTTATATAGATGTATCTTGCCGAGGTGTGTCCAGTTGGGCACACCTCTTATTTTTTTGCCCTTAATCTTCTAGCCCATGGCTCCCGGCCACATTCTTCAAATATTCCTTTGGATCGCCATTCAGAATCAAATCGGCATAGCCCAGCGGGTCATTATAGATAAGGTAGTCCAACTCTGTCCTCTGCGCCATAGTCACATCCAGCACATCCTCGCCCCCGGTGCAGTCAATGGAAATTTTTCTCCCATCTTGGAGAGTCAACTCCACGCATCCGGTATCCATGTTGAACGAACAGGCTCTTGCATCGTACTTCATCATCGTGTCCTCCAAACGCTTATTGTGTGGTTACGGTCTATGGACAAGGTATCAGAGTTTTGCGCCGTCCACGGGAGCCTTCGTTGTTGTACCCGAAGAAAACGAAAAATCCGAACCCTTCTCCAATCGGAAACAGGTTCGGATTTTTCTTGTTTGGTGGGCGCGGGTGGATTCGAACCACCGAAGCTGAAAAGCAGCAGATTTACAGTCTGTCCCCATTGGCCACTCGGGAACACGCCCATATACAGTTTTCTGCAGTCACGGACTGCCTGTATATATTACCACTTGGGGGCGTATTTGTCAACTGCTTTTTACAGCTTTTTCAGAAAAGAAGCTGGCCGCACGGCTCAGTCGCGGGGACGGCCATAGCGGTGGACTTTTTTGGAGGAATGGCGGGTGTGGGGGGAGTTGAGCAGGACCCACGCCACATAGATGATGGCGCAGATGGCGCTGACGACGAGCACTACCTTGAGGTAGAGGCTGCCGAAGAACTCCTGCAGCTTCGAGAAAGAGTAGAGCAGGCTGCTCCGGCTCACGTCCTGCCCGGCGATGAGGTTGACCATGCCGATGGTCTCGCCGGCCAGCTTCAGCTCCACGGTGCCGACAACATCGCCCTGCTGGACGGGGGCGCAGACATAGTCGGGCAGATGGAAGTATTTCTGAGTCACGGTGCCGTCGCCCGAAGAGGGCAGCAGAGTCATCATGCTGTTGTCAGGGTAGAGCTTGAGGGTGTCGGTGTCGGAGGAATACTTCACGGGGATCTCTGCCAGAGCAAGGTCAGTGTCCAGCGCAGGCTGGATGGAAAAGCTCTGGAACACCCAGTCGATGAGGCGGGTCGTCTCATAGAGGGCCGGGCGGCGGTTGGCGTAGCCGTAGGTGTCACAGGTGTCGGGGCTCTGCATGATGCAGAAGATATAGGTGGAGCCGTCCTGATTGGCCCACGAAACATAGCTCTGGTCGCCGTGGTCGTTTTTGTAGGCCATCACATCGCACATGCCGCCCTGCATAGACTTGCGGTAGAAACTGCCGCCGCTGGTCTTGTTGAGGGCGACGTTCTGGTTCAGCAGCACGAAACTCTTGGTGTGCTTTTCCTTGGCGGGCATGGTGAAGGCGGGGGCCGACGAGATGTCCACGAAGGCGTCGAAGCTCATCAGATACCGCAGGATGAGGTACATATCCACGGCGGTGGTCACGTTGCCGCTGTCGAGGCCGCAGGCGTCCGTCCAGGTGCTGCCGGTGGTGCCGATGCGCTGGGAAAGGGTATTCATCTGGCTCACCCAGCCTGCGAGGTCGCCGCCCGAAAGGCTGTAGGCAAGGCCCATCGCAGCCTCGTTGGCGTTGCGCAGAAGCATGGCGTAGACGGCTTCCCGGTAGGTGAAGGTCTCATTGGAGCGCATATCGGCATTGTCACTGTTGTGGACATAATCCGAGATGGCGAAGGGCATCTGGAAGGTGTTGTCGAGCTGGTCGGCGTAATTCGTCAGCAGCAGCGCGATGGTCATATATTTGGTCAGGCCCCCGGCAGGCACCTGACGGGAGCTGTCCTTGTCGTAGACGATGATGTTGGTGTCGGTGTTGACGATGTAGGCGCTCTTGGCCTGCACCTCGTAAAAGAGGCTGGGGTCGAACATGGCCGAAGCCGGCGCGCACAGGCAGCTCAGCAGCAGGATAAGGCTCAGAAATAGGGTGACGATACGTTTCATGTGGACATTTTCCTCAAAAAGCGATAATATATTAGAGTATCGGACAAAATGTGCTGTCCGTTCTTACGGAACAAAAACAGGCTCAGAAGAGGGCCTTATACTTTATAATAACAGGTTTGGCGGAGCGTGACAAGGCTTTTGGGGCGATTTCACACTCCGCAAAAGGAGGCAGAGGATGGTATATCTTACGGGCGACACCCACGGCGAGCTGGACCGCTTCAAAGACGGGGAGCTGCGCCGGGCCGGCAAGGGCGATTTCGTCGTTGTGCTGGGCGATTTCGGCTTTGTGTGGGACGGCAGCAAGGCTGAGCAGAAGAATCTGGACTGGCTGCGCAAGCGGCCTTATACCATCCTTTTCCTCGATGGCAGCCACGAGAACTATGACCTGCTGGAACAGTACCCCACCGAGGAGCGGTTCGGCGGGCTGGTGCAGCCGCTGGGCGGCAATGTGTACCACGTCTGCCGGGGCAGCGTACTGGAGCTGGAAGGGAAGAAGTACCTCTGCTTCGGCGGAGCGGAAAGCCCGGACAAGGAAGAGCGGGAAGTCCACGTCAACTGGTGGCCGCAGGAGATGCCCTCGGACGAGGAATACGCCCGCTGCGAGGCCGCGCTGGAAGCGAACGGCTGGCAGGTAGATTATGTGCTGACCCACGACGCGCCAAGCAAGTTTCTGGATTTTAGTGTGCTGGCAGAGGGCGAGAATAACCGGCTGCACCTCTTCCTCGACAAGGTCGTCATGAAAACGACTTACGAGAAATGGTTCTTCGGCTGCCATCACAAGGATGTGCAGCTCTCTACCAAGAGCCGCTGCCTCTTCTGCGATGTAGTGAGCATCGGCGAGAAGAAGCCGTGGTGGAAGAGAAGATAACGAAAAAGGACTGCCGCGGGCAGTCCTTTTTCGTTACTCAATTCATTGCACCGGCTTTGTCGAACATCTGCTCCACCTGACGGGCCAGCAGGGCGTGTTCGGGCCGCTCGAGAAGCGGGTCTTCGGCCAGCAGGGCCGCAGCCTCGCTCTGGGCCGCGTGGAGGGTGCGGGTGTCGTTCATCAAATCGGCGATCTGCAAGGTCGGCAGACCGTGCTGGCGGCTCCCGAAGAAGTCGCCGGGGCCGCGGGTCTCGAGGTCGTACTGCGCCACGGCGAAGCCGTCTGAGGTGGAGCAGAGGAACTTGAGCCGCTTCTGCACCGACTCCGATGCATTGTCGCTGACGAGGAAGCACCAGCTCTCTGCCGCGCCGCGTCCCACACGCCCGCGCAGCTGGTGCAGTGCGCTCAGGCCGTACCGCTCGGCGTTTTCGATGACCATGACCGTCGCATTCGGCACGTCCACACCGACTTCGATGACGGTGGTGGACACGAGGGCGTCCAGACGTCCGGATTTGAAGTCGTCCATCACCTCGGCCTTTTCCTTCGGCTTGAGCTTGCCGTGCATCAGGCCCACCCGGCGGTCCGGCAGATAGGCTTTTGCGATGTCCTCATAGTAGCTCTTGACGGCGTTCAGACCGCTGCCGCCCGCGTCCTCGATGGCAGGGCAGACGATATACGCCTGTCGTCCGGAATCGATTTCTCTATCAAGGAAGCCGTAGAGGCCGGCCCGCTTTTTGCCGGTGATGCAGCGGGTCTTGACGGGCTTGCGGCCCGGCGGCAGCTCGTCGAGGATGGAGATGTCGAGGTCGCCGTACATCAGCAGCCCCAGCGTCCGAGGGATGGGGGTGGCGCTCATGACCAGCAGGTGGGGGTTCGCGGCCTTTTCGGCCAGCAGGCCCCGCTGGCGCACACCGAAGCGGTGCTGTTCGTCCACGACGGCCAGACCCAGCCGGGCGAACTCCACGCCCTCGCTGAGGATGGCGTGGGTGCCTACGATGAGGTCGGCCTCGTCGTCCCGGATGGCGGCGAGGGTGGTGCGCCGTGCGGCGGCCTTCATGCCGCCGGTGAGCAGGGCTACCCGCATCCCGAAGGGGGAGAGCAGGCGGTTCAGGTTCTCGGCGTGCTGGCTGGCCAGGATCTCGGTGGGGGCCAGCAGTGCGGCCTGATACCCGGCCCGGATGCAGGCCCAGATGGCCGCGGCGGCCACCAGCGTTTTGCCGCTGCCCACGTCGCCCTGCAAAAGGCGGTTCATGGACGTTTCGCCCGACATGTCGGTCAGGATCTCTTCCACGGCCCGCCGCTGCGCGCCGGTGGGGGAGAAGGGCAGGGACTCCCAGAACGGGGAGGCGTCGGCCTTCTTCATCGGCGCGCCGGTGGAGGCCGCGCCGTGGTTCTTCATCCGCCCGATACCCAGCTGTAGGACCAGAAGCTCTTCGTAGATGAGCCGCCGCCGCGCCGCAAAGGCTTCCTCCTCGGTGGCGGGGCAGTGGATGGCCCGGACGGCGTCGGCCTTGGAGAGCAGGCGGTATTTTTTCAGCATCTCGGGGGGCAGCGGGTCGGGCAGAAGCTCCGCGTGGGGGAGGAGCTGGCGGACGCACTTGGCGATGGCGCTGCTGGTCAGCCCCTCGGTCTGGGGGTAGACGGCCTCGAAAGGCGACGACTTCACCCGCACGTCGGTGCGCACCTGCGGGTTGACCATCTGGCGGCGGAGCATCCCGCCCGTCACGATGCCCTGAAAATAGTATTCCTGCCCCAGCTCCAGCTTCTGGGCGGCGTATGGATTATTGAACCACGTGATCTCGAGGCTGGATACATCGTCTCCGGCGGTGATGCGCTCCATCCGCCGCCCGCCCGGCAGGATGCGCCCGCCGGGCTTTGCAAACACTTCGGCCTTCACGACGCACTCGGTGTCGGCGGGGGCCTCGGCGATGGAGTAGGGCTTTGAAAAATCCAGATACCGGCGGGGATAGTGGCAGAGCAGGTCGCTGAGGGTCAGGATGCCCAGCTTCTCGAACCGCTCGGCAGTCTTGGGGCCGACGCCCTTGAGATAGCGTACCGGGGTGTCCGGCGTGAGGGTGGTGTGAAGTTCGGCAGGCATGGCGCGGCCTCCTTTCAGGGGAAATGATAGTATGCCCATTGTATCACGGCAGAGGGCAAAAGAAAAGCGCCCCGCCGGAGCGGGGCGCGGAAAAGCATTCAGACCTTACTGCCTTTCTTGAACGAGCCTTTGAACCCTTCCCAGAGGGAAACGACCCGGGGCCGGGGCAGAAAGTCGTTGACCAGCAGCGCTGCGATGACGCCCATGGCGGTGTCGAAGATGCGGTTGAGAGCGTAGCTCATATAGCTCTCAATGGGGGGGGGGGTGCTGAACAAAACGATGCAGAGCACCACGATGGACAGCGCTGACTCTTTTAGCATAGCACAGAGCGAAGAGGGGAGACAAGCTTTTTCACATAAGTAGATTATTTAACGAGCGAAGCAACAAAAAATCCCGGATGCCTCAGCACCCGGGAATCTTTTGGAGGTGACGACCAGATTTGAACTGGTGGATGAGGGTTTTGCAGACCCTTGCCTTACCACTTGGCCACGTCACCATATTCGGAGCAACTGTTGCTGCTCCATTTGGAGCGGCCGACGAGGCTCGAACTCGCTACCTCCACCTTGGCAAGGTGGCGCTCTACCAGATGAGCTACGGCCGCATATTCGGTGCATTTATCCTTGCACCCTCCCGAGCGATTCTCTCAAATTCGGGGTCCCCGCGAAAGCTTGCGAAGCAAGATTTTGTGGGGAAGAGGAGAAGGTCTGCTGTTCATCACAGCAGGACTTTCGACGAAGCGACCCGGATCGGGCTCGAACCGACGACCCCCAGCGTGACAGGCTGGTGCTCTAACCAACTGAGCTACCGGGCCATACTGGAACAACGATTGCTGCTCCATTATGGAGCGGCCGACGAGGCTCGAACTCGCTACCTCCACCTTGGCAAGGTGGCGCTCTACCAGATGAGCTACGGCCGCATATTGGAAACCCTGCTGGGTCTCCTGACTGGTGCCTCCGATCGGAATCGAACCAATGACACGGGGATTTTCAGTCCCCTGCTCTACCGACTGAGCTACAGAGGCGCACCGGACGATGATTATTATACCTGAAATTTCGATTTTGTAAAGGGGTAAATGCAAAATTTTTTGAGAATTTTTGAACTTTCTATATTTTGCCCGTGTTATCGCCTAAAATAAGACTGACTTTTCTGACGCTTTTGCGGGCGGCAGACAGGGAAAGACTATTTGACATCTTCAACAACCTATGGTTTAATAAATAAGAATGAAAAAAATCGCTTTTCTCCCGCTGTGGGGATCTATACCTATATATAGCAAAAGCGTTTGAGACGGCTCCACTGCAAGAACATTCCGGGGCCGGGAGGAGCAGCATGGCAAGAAAACAGGAATATGGCAACGAAAGCATCACTTCGCTGAAGGGCGCCGACCGTGTGCGCAAGCGCCCGGCCGTCATCTTCGGCTCGGACGGCGTGGAGGGCTGCGCCCACTCCATCTTTGAGATCGTCTCCAACTCCATCGACGAGGCCCGCGACGGCCACGGCGACACCATCAACGTCACCCGCTGCAAGGATGGCAGCGTCATCGTCGAGGACTTTGGCCGCGGTATGCCCGTGGACTGGAACAAGGGGGAAGAGCGCTACAACTGGGAGCTGCTGTTCTGTGAGATGTACGCAGGCGGCAAGTACGGCGAGGGCGAGGACAACTATGAATTCAGCCTCGGCCTGAACGGTCTGGGCCTCTGCGCCACCCAGTACGCCTCGGCATGGATGACCGCCGACATCTACCGGGACGGCTTCCACTACCACCTCGACTTCCAGAAGGGCGAGAATGTGGGCGGCCTGCACAAAGAGCCCTACAAGGGCCGCCGCACCGGCAGCATCATCCACTGGAAGCCGGACGATGAGGTCTTTACCGACATCGACGTCCCCGGCAGCTACTATAAAGATGTCCTCCGCCGTCAGGCCGTCGTCAACGCGGGCCTGACCCTCAACTTCACCGACGAAAAGGAGAAAGACCCCGCCACCGGCAAGCCGTGGAAGGAGAGCTGGTGCTATGAGCACGGCATCGCCGACTATGTGGCTGAGACGGCGGGCGAGGACAGCCTGACCCCGGTGTTCAGCTGCGAGAGCGAAGCCACCGGCCGTGACCGCGAAGACCAGCCTGACTATAAGGTAAAGATGAGCGCGGCGTTCTGCTTCTCCAACAAGGTGCAGCTGCTGGAATACTACCACAACTCGTCCTGGCTGGAGCACGGCGGCAGCCCCGAGCACGCCGTCCGCACGGCCTTCGTCTACCAGATCAACAAGTATCTGAAGGAGAAGAACCTCTACAAAAAGGGCGAGAGTGCCATCAGCTTTCAGGATGTGCAGGACTGTCTGGTCTACGTTTCGTCCAGCTTCTCCACCCGCACCAGCTATGAGAACCAGACCAAAAAGGCCATCACCAACAAGTTCGTCTCTCAGGCCATGACCGACTTCCTCAAGCACTATCTGGAAGTCTACTTCCTCGAAAAGCCCGACGAGGCCCAGAAGATCTGTCAGCAGGTGCTGGTGAACAAGCAGAGCCGTGAGCACGCCGAAAAAACGCGCCAAAGCATCAAAAAGACGCTCTCGACCCAAATCGACCTCGCGAACCGGGTGCAGAAGTTCGTGGACTGCCGCACCAGGGACGCCTCCCGCCGTGAGCTGTATATCGTCGAGGGCGATTCGGCTATGGGTGCAGTCAAGACCAGCCGCGACAGTGAATATCAGGCCATCATGCCCATCCGCGGCAAGATCCTGAACTGCCTCAAGGCCGACTATGCCCGCATCTTCAAGTCGGACGTCATCGTGGACCTCATCAAGGTCATGGGCTGCGGCGTGGAGCTGGGCGGCAAGCACAACAAGGAGCTTGCAACCTTCAACCTCGACAATCTCCGCTTCAATAAGATCGTCATCTGTACCGATGCCGACGTGGACGGCTACCAGATCCGCACACTGGTGCTGACCATGCTCTACCGCCTGACCCCCACCCTCATCAACGAGGGCTATGTCTATATCGCGGAGTCGCCGCTGTACGAGATCACCACGAAAGACCGCACCTATTTCGCCTACACCGAGCCCGAGAAGGCCACCTTCCTCGAGGAGATCGGCGATAAGAAATACACCATCCAGCGCTCGAAAGGTCTGGGCGAGAACGACCCCGAGATGATGTGGCTGACCACCATGAACCCCGAGAGCCGCCGCCTCATCAAGGTGATGCCCACCGACGTGGAGCGCACCGCGCAGGTGTTCGACATCCTGCTGGGCGACAACCTCGCAGGCCGCAAGGAGCATATCGCCCAGCACGGCGCAGAGTATCTGGACGATCTGGATGTGTCTTAAAGAGGAACGAGAATGGCAAAAAAATCGAGCAAAAAAACCGCAAAGCCTGTCCGCCCCCAGCTGGGCGAGGGCGTTGAGATACTGAACGCCGGCAGTGTGCTGGAAGACCCCATCACCCGCACGCTGGAGACCAACTATATGCCCTACGCCATGAGCGTCATCGTCAGCCGCGCCCTGCCGGAGATCGACGGCTTCAAGCCCGCCCACCGCAAGCTGCTGTATACGATGTATGAGATGGGCCTGATCAAGGGCGCCCGCACCAAGTCGGCGAACATCGTGGGCAGCACCATGCACCTGAACCCCCACGGCGACGCCGCCATCTATGACACCATGGTCCGCATGGGCCGGGGCAACGAGAGCCTGCTGGTGCCCTTCGTGGACAGCAAGGGCAACTTTGGCAAGGCCTACAGCCGCGATATGTCCTGCGCCGCGGCCCGCTACACCGAGGCTAAGCTGGAAAGCGTCTGCGAAGAGCTGTTCCGGGACATCGACAAGGAGACGGTGGACTTCGTCCCCAACTACGACGGCACCACCACCGAACCGACCCTTCTGCCCGTGACCTTCCCGACCATTCTGGCCAACAACACGCTGGGCATCGCCGTCGGTATGGCCTGCAACATCTGCTCCTTCAATCTGGCAGAGCTGTGCAGCACCACCATCGCCCTCATGAAGGATGCAAAGCACGACATCTCCACCACCATGCCCGCCCCGGACTTCGTGGGCGGCGGCCAGATCCTCTACGACGAAGCCCAGATGCGGGACATCTTCGAGAATGGCCGCGGCAGCGTGAAGGTGCGCGCCCGCTACGCCGCCGTGCCGGGCGAGAACATGATCGAGATCACCCAGATACCGCCCACCACCACCGTGGAGGCCATCATGGACAAGATCGCCGAGCTGGTCAAGGCAGGCAAAATCAGAGAGATCAGCGATATGCGGGACGAGACCGATCTGAACGGTCTCAAGCTCACCCTCGACCTCAAGCGCGGCGTGGACGCCGACAAGCTGATGGCCAAGCTCTTCAAGGCCACCCCGCTGGAAGACAGCTTCAGCTGCAACTTCAACATCCTTGTCTCGGGCCAGCCCCGGGTCATGGGGGTGCGGGAAATTTTGCAGGAGTGGACGGCCTTCCGGATGGAATGCGTCCGCCGACGCACCTGGTACGACCTCCACGGCAAGGAAAAGCGCCTCCACCTGCTCAAGGGTCTGGCGGCGATTTTGATGGACATCGACAAGGCCATCCACATCATCCGCACCACGGAGGAAGAGACGGAAGTCGTCCCCAACCTGATGATCGGCTTTGGCATCGACGAAGTGCAGGCCGACTATGTGGCCGAGATCAAGCTGCGCCACCTCAACCGGGAATATATCCTCAAGCGCACCGGCGAGATCGAGCAGCTGGAAGCCGACATCGCCGATTTGAACGACATCCTCGCAAAGCCTGCCCGCATCCGCAAGATCATCATGAAGGAATTGGCCGACGTGGCAAAGAAGTACGGCCAGCCCCGCCGCAGCGAGATCCTCTACGACCTGCCCGAGGAAGAGGGCGGCGCCGAGGAAGAGGCCGTGCCGGACTATCCCGTCACCGTCTTTTTCACCCGCGAGGGCTATCTGAAGAAGATACCGCCCCAGAGCCTGCGCACGGCCGGTGCGCACAAGCTCAAGGAGGGCGACGAGATCGTCCGGCAGGTGGAGACGCGGAACAACGTAGAAGCGCTCTTCTTCACCGACAAACAGCAGGTGTATAAGGTGCGTCTGGCCGAGCTGGAAGACGGCAAGGTGGCCCAAATGGGCATCTATCTGCCGGGCCGACTGGGCATGGACGAGGGCGAGAACATCCTCGACATGGTCATTACCTCCGACTACAGCGGCTATATGCTCTTCTTCTTTGCCGGCGGCAAATGCGCAAAGGTCCCGCTCAGCTCCTACGCCACCAAGCAGAACCGCCGCAAGCTGCTGAAAGCCTACTGCGACAAAGAGCCGCTGGCGACCCTGTTCTTCCTGCCCGAGGAGACGGAGCTGGCCATCCGCACCAGCGCGGGACGGATGCTTCTGGTCGGCACGGCGCAGATCGCCGCAAAGACCACCCGCGACAGTCAGGGTGTGGCGGTCGTGACCCTGAAAAAGAACCAGACCATCGCCTCCGTCGTCCCGGCGGATACGCTGGAACTGGCGAACCCCCACCGCTACCGCGTCCGCAGCCTGCCGGCCACCGGTGCGCTCGTCCGCGCGGAGGATGAAGGGGAGCAGATGACGATGCTATGATTTTTGCGCCTGCCAAAGCCTCTCCCTTTGGGAGAGGTGGCACCGAAGGTGACGGAGAGGGCAAGCCCGGCACGAAAGAGCCGCTGCGCAGCGATGGGCAGGCTCTCCTTCGTACAACCTCTCAGTCTCGCTTCGCTCGACAACTCCCCTAGTAGGGGAGCCTCTGGCGGAGAGGAAAACTTTGGACTGGGAAGGAAAACTTTGCGGACTGCCAAAGCGGCAGATTGTCAATCAAGTGCAACACCAGTGAAGAAGATCTCAGCAGGTGTTTTC
>OAWC01000641.1_pt1 | contig 20912 bp, 18 predicted proteins | sample 1495331 | NCBI WGS metagenome assembly OAWC01 (sample SAMEA2580115, study PRJEB22360) | human gut metagenome | biome: human gut; feature: human-associated habitat; material: faeces | place: Denmark | collected 2008/2010
CGATCTGGCAGCCGGACAACTGTATCCAGTGTAACCGCTGTGCATATGTATGTCCGCATGCAGTTATCCGTCCGATCGCTTTGACAGAAGAAGAAGCAGCAAACGCACCGGAAGGTATGGATATGATCGACATGATGGGTATGCCGAACATGAAGTTCTCGATCGCAGTATCTGCTTATGATTGTACAGGATGTGGATCTTGTGCAAATGTATGTCCTGGTAAGAAGGGTGAAAAAGCGCTTGTTATGGGCAACATGGAAGCAAATGCCGGAAGACAGACATTCTTTGATTATGGAACAGAGCTTCCGATCAAACCGGAAGTTGTTGCAAAATTCAAAGAGACTACGGTAAAAGGAAGTCAGTTCAAACAGCCATTGCTTGAGTTCTCAGGAGCTTGTGCAGGTTGTGGTGAGACACCTTATGCAAAACTGATCACACAGTTATTCGGTGACAGAATGTATATTGCAAATGCAACAGGATGTTCTTCTATCTGGGGTAACTCTTCACCGTCTACACCTTATACAGTAAACCCACAGGGAAGAGGTCCGGCATGGTCTAACTCACTGTTTGAGGATAATGCAGAGTTTGGATATGGTATGCTTCTTGCACAGAATACGATCCGTGAAAGACTCAAAGCATCTGTAGAAAAACTTGCAGAGAACGGCGTAAACGACGATGTGAAAGCAGCAGCTCAGGAATATCTGGATACATTCTCAGTAGGTGCAACAAACGGAACAGCTACAGACAAGCTTGTAAAAGCTCTGGAAGACTGTGACTGCGGATGTGCTGAGAGAGCAGAACTGCTGAAAAATAAAGACTTCCTTGCGAAGAAATCCCAGTGGATCTTCGGTGGTGACGGATGGGCTTACGATATCGGATTCGGTGGAGTTGACCACGTACTGGCAAGCGGTCAGGATATCAACATCATGGTATTTGATACAGAAGTTTACTCCAACACAGGCGGACAGTCCTCAAAAGCTACTAAGACAGGTGCGACAGCACAGTTCGCAGCCGGCGGTAAAGAGACGAAGAAGAAAGACCTTGCAGGAATCGCTATGAGCTATGGTTATGTATATGTTGCACAGATCGCAATGGGTGCAGATTTCAACCAGACAGTGAAAGCAATCGCAGAGGCAGAGGCATATCCGGGACCATCCCTGATCATCGCTTACGCTCCATGTATCAACCATGGAATCAAGAAAGGTATGAGCAAAGCGCAGACAGAGGAACAGCTTGCAGTAGAATGCGGATACTGGAACAACTTCAGATTCAATCCGGAAGCTGAGAAGAAATTTACTCTGGACAGCAAAGAGCCTAAGGGAGATTATCAGGAATTCCTGAACGGAGAAGTTCGTTACAATGCCCTGATGAGAGCAAATCCTGAAAAAGCACAGAGACTCTTCGCGCAGAATGAGGCTGAGGCTATGGAAAGATACGAATACCTGAAGGGCTTGGTAAATCTCTATGATGGTACAGCAAAAGAAGACTAATTCTTTTGAAAAGTAAAATTGAATCAATGGTTTGAAAGAAACGGCGCCGGGGAAAGTCCGGCGTCGTTTTTTGGAAACATGAATTATACGGTTAGATAGCATTTCAGATGAATACATTGGATATTTACTGAAAAAGAAAAAATTCTTCTTCCTCTTTCTGTGCAATCGTGTTACAATACAGGAAAGCATTATTTCTGGTTTTCTAAGCGGAACCATTCCGCATCTTTTATTCTAAAGTCATATCGGAAAATCTCTATGCTTTGATATCAACTTAAAACAGCAGAGAGGTTTTTAGAAGAAAGATGTCGGATTGAAAACCTCCTGTAACGATTCAATTAAAGGAGGAAGCTTTATGAAGCAAACCACAGAACTCCCGGCAAACAGACTGTACAAGTCACGTATTTTTGCCATGCTCTATCAGGATAAGAAGGAATTGCTCGATCTGTACAATGCCCATCAGTGAGGCTGTGGAGCAGGCAATCCGCGAATGTATTGAGGAAGATATTCTGGCAGAGTTTTTGACACAAAACCGAGCGGAGGCGAAGCAAGTGAGTATCTATGAAGAAAAGCATATGAGGCAGGAGCGGGAGGCATCCTGGGAAGAGGGATGGGAAGAAGGCAGACTATCCGGTATAAAGGAAGGAGAAGAGAGAGGAAAATTGTCCGGCAGACGGGAACTTCTAAAGGAACTGATTCAAAAGAAATTGCTAAAGAAAATGTCGGTTTCTGAAATTGCAGAAGAGTTGGAAGAGGACGAAAAGTTGATTTCTGAATTGATACAGGAATTGGAATAAAAGGGAGAAGAAATGTATGGCATATGAAAAGCTTTCCAGACGGGCATTGGGGTGCATGTATACTGCGGAAATAATCGGCGATGTGATCTTTATTGTTTTAATCGGGATCGTGAATATCTTCTGGCTGATTCCAAAACAGATTGAAATTGGAAGATGGATTTCAGCTGTTCTGCTGATTTATGCGGCAGTCTCCATGCTGGTAGAACCTTATTTCCGTTATAACAGATATCGATACAGTATTAATGAGGAATGTATTGATATACGGGAAGGGTATCTCTTTGTGAAGAGAAATATTGTGCCGATTGAACGTCTGCATAAGCTTGAGATATCAAAAGGTCCGATTGATCAGATCTTTCATGTGGCAAAAGTGACTGTTACTACCGCAGGAGGAGATGTAACGCTTCGTTTTCTGGAGGAAGAAAAGGCGGAAAAAATTGCAGAAAATCTACAGAAACGTATCAATGAGATTGTGAAAGAACAGAGGGAAGAAGATGGAGAATAAGATCAGATTTCGCAATCACATTTCCGTGATACTGGAGCAGTTGGGAGCAACATTTGGAATTCTTTTTGTGTTGTTTTTTACGAACATCGACGATGTAATTGATTATATTGAAAAGGGGTCATCGGAAGAATTAAGTCTCACGGTATATATTGGCGGCGGAGTGATATTGGCAGTTTTTCTGCTGATATTTTTATATCAGTGGATCATCTGGTCGAAGACTTACATTTCGATCTGTGACAACAGTATCGTGATTGAGCGTAATACATGGAATAAAAAGAAAAATACAATTGGTCTCAAAAATATTTCGAATGTAAATACAGAGCAGAATTTGTTGGAAATGCTTCTTGGAACATGTAAAGTGAAGCTGGATACGAACAGTATGTCTACATCAGATAAAACAGATGTAAAGATCATATTGAAAAAGGCGGAGGCTGAGCAGTTTCGATTATATGTGATGAAGTTAATGCAGGGACAGGAAGGAGACTTTGAGGAGAAATATTCGAAAGAAGACAAAGATCACTGGGCGATTCAAACGAATATGGGGGATATTTTTACACATGGGCTGTTTTCTGTCAATCTGCTTTCCGTATTGGTAGTAATTGGATGCGTTGTCGGAGCGGCAGGGATGGTTCTGCAAGTGATACATTCTGTCAGTGTGGGAGAAAGTATTGTAAAAATGCTGTTAAGCGTTCTTATGCTGATTGCCATATTCAGTTCTGCCATATGGAATATTGTAAAAGGATTTATTCAGTATTATGATTTTAAAATCGATCGGAATGAAAATAAATTATACATTCGTTATGGGATTTTGAAAAAAGTAAATTACACAATTCCGGCAGAGAAAATCAGCGCACTGAAGTTAAAGCAAACATTTTTTGCAAGACTGACCGGGAGATATACAGCAGAGATCATCAATATCGGAATGGGGGATGATGCCGCGGAAACCCAATCTTTTTTTCTTCCGTACTGTAAACGAAATCAAATGGAAGAGCGGATTCGCTTATTACTTCCTGAATTTTATGAAGCAGTACAGATGCAGACTGTACGGCAGCCAATAGCAACATGGATTGCCTGGATTTGGCCGGCAGTTCTTTTTGCATTGTTTCTTGTCGCAGGAGCACTGCTTTCTGTTTATTATTTTCCGGAGTTCCAAAAGGAAATTATTTTGGGAGTGCTTATTTTTAGCATATGGATGATATTGCTTGTTCTTGCATATTTCCTGACGGCGGGAAGCACTGTGGGGGTAAGCCATATGGCGATTGTAAATGGATATTTTGGAAGAACAATTTGTTACATATCTTACAAAGATATTCAATATGTAGAATTTTCACAAAACATATTTGCCAGAGTGGTGAAGCTTCAAAAAGGAGAGGTTCATCTGCTTGCATCGACTACAAACCGGAAACAGGAGATTCCATATATTTCGATGGAAAACGGAGAGACAATCAAAAAACGGCTTTTGAATCGGTGAAAGGATCTTGAGACAGGTTTTATAGTACAACAAAAAGAAATACAAAAAATGGAGGTGAGAGAGTGATTCGGATTGCAATTGCGGATGATGATGCAGCGTTTTTAGCAAAAATTGAAAAATATATACAAAAATATCAGAAAGAGAATGGTGAGGATATTCAGTTGACTGCTTTTTCAGATGCGAAAGAGCTGATTGAGGGGTACAGTCCCGTTTATGATATTGTGATTCTGGATATTGAGATGCCCGGGATGAATGGGATGGAAGCCGCGGAGAAAATCCGTCAGGCAGATGAAGACGTTGTACTGATGTTCATCACGAATATGATCCAGTATGCAATTCGCGGATATTCTGTGGGAGCTTTAGATTTTGTCATGAAGCCGGTAAATTACTACATCTTTTCATTGAAGCTTACAAGAGCTATCGGGCGGATTCAGAAAATAGAAAAAGAGATTCTCTTAAAGCAGCAGGATTCGGTCAAGAAGGTTCCTGTGGAGGAAATCTATTATGTGGAAATACAGAACAGAATGTTGTATTATCACACGAGTGAAGGCGAATATGTGGTACGTGGGACGATAAAGAATGCGTTGGATATGCTTTCCCCCTATCACTTTGTAAAGTGTAACCACTGGTATATCGTAAATTTGAAATATGTGACAGAGGTCAGGGACAGTACGGTGATTGTAGCAGGAAAAGAGCTGGAGATCAGTCAGCGTAAAAAGAATACCTTCCTGAATGCACTGATGGACTACGTAGGAGAAGGAAATTAACGATGAGTTGGATTGTGAATATACTGGCGACATTGATCTATCTTGGATTTGGTATTATTTATGCAGTAGGTTTTTCAAAAAGAAAGCATTTTCGATATTCTATTGTAGTGACAGCGGCAGCATTTTTTCTGGCACAGGCAGGGATGTTTTTATTGTTTCAGGTGGAAAACTGGTTTGGAGCGATGATGTGGATGGCACTGGGATATGTGATGATGCTGCTGTCACTGTGGGTGAATGTAAAAATGACGATGGCGGTCGCATCTTATTATGCAGTATGGGCATCCTGTACCTGGTGTCTTGCTTATGAACTCAGTATGGTATTCTGCTGGCTACTGCGAAAACGCTGGGAGATCCCGGCAGAAGTATTTCCGATTGTTTTGCTGCTGGTAGGAACAGCCGGGGTGATTGTCTGCCGTTACACAGTGGCAATCTGGATTCCGGAAAATAAGCGGTTTATGATCGGGCCGAGACAGCTGACCTCAGCGCTGGTTTTGCTGGCTATGCAGGGATACCTGTTTTTGTGGTTTGTAAAACAGTGTGTGAACAACCGAAGCGGAGGGCTGCAGGGAGGAAACTGGTTCAGTATTTTGCAGATGCAGATATTGTGTGTGGTTGTATTGTATCTGCAGAATGAGTTATTTAAAAAGAGTACCATGCGTCAGGAGCGGCTGGTTTCGGATCTTCTCTGGAGACAGCAAAAAGAGCACTATCGGATCGCGAAAGAGAATATTGATATCATCAATCGAAAGTGCCATGATCTGAAACACCAGATTGCAGCATTGCGGGACATGTGCACCAAGGAAGAACGGGAAAAATATATCGAAGAGATTCAGGATTCCATTCAGATTTATGAAGCAATGGTAAAGACGGGAAATGATGTACTGGATACGATTCTGACAGAGAAGAGTCTTGCATGCAAGGAGAATGATATTGTGGTTTCTTGCGTGGCAGATGGAAAAGGTCTGGAGTTTTTGCATCCTATCGATCTGTATACGATCTTTGGAAATGCAATGGATAATGCCATCGAGTGTGTGAAAAATTTACCAAAACAGGAAAAGCGTCAAATCGATGTACTGATCCACAGACAACATCAGTTTCTGATCGTCCAGATCATGAATCCGGTAGAGGAAGAGCTGGAATTTGAGGACAATCTTCCGGTAACAACAAAACATGACAAGGCTTATCACGGATATGGACTGCGCAGTATTAAGAACAGTGTGAAAAAGTACAATGGGGTATTTCAGGTAAAGATCAAGGATGGATGTTTTTGCCTTAAAATTTTATTTCCGATAAAAGAATAGTATCAAAAAGTTCCAATGCATTTCGGACATTGGAACTTTTTTGCACTTATGCGTGCAAAAATACCACTTAGTCAAAAGCGGTTGAGTAAAAATTGTGGAATTGTTAAGATAGTATCAATGAAAGTGATTCAGCAAGTCAGCACAGCGCGCAGATATGTATACAGGGAATGACGGATGAATTCACAAATCAGAAAGGGGAAAGGTTATGAAAGAGAAGAAAAATACAAAAGCAAAGAGAGGTTCAGGCGTAAAAAAATGGTCGATACTTACAGCTGTATTTGCGATACTTACAGTTGTTAGCATTGTTGGGACAAACATTGCGTTATCGGCAGGACAGGCAATCAACATTTTCTTAAAGACAGATACTTATAAAATTGTGGATAAAGGGAATGGGAAAGAAGATACCACTTATTTTGAATCAGATTTTGATTCTGTTGAGGAGTTAGAAGAAAACGGAAAGAAAGTCGCAGAACAGTTGCATACAGAAGGATCCGTATTGTTAAAAAATAATGGAGTACTTCCGTTAAAGAAAGATGCGAAAGTAAGTACATTAAGTCATTCCAGCGTTGATATGGTTACATGTGGTACAGGAGCGGCAGATATTGATACATCCAATGCACCAACGTTGAAAGAAGCGTTAGAAAGCAGAGGTGTTTCAGTTAACTCTACATTATGGGATTTCTATACAAAGGGTGCAGGAAAAGAATATGTACGCACACCTGGAAAAGAAGCAAATCAGGAGAATCAGTCAGGACGTGCCGGATGGCATATCAATGAAGTTCCTGCAAGTGCCTATACGAATGAAGTAAAATCTAGTTTTGCACAGTATAAAGATGCTGCGATCGTAACAATTTCACGTATTTCTGGTGAGGGTTCCGATTTGGCTGTTGATGAATTTAAAGATGGAAAGAACGTGTTATCTTTAACAGCAGAAGAACAGGATATGTTAAAGATGGCAAAAAGCAATTTTGAAAACGTAATTGTTTTAATCAACTCTACAAATGCACTGGAATGTGATTTCATTGATAATGAAGAGTATGGCATTGATGCAGTATTATGGATTGGTTATACCGGCGGATGGGGATTGAACGGTGTTGCGGATATTCTGGTAGGAAATGCAAATCCGAGCGGAAGACTGGTTGATACTTACTGTTATGATAATACGACAACTCCGTCTATGGAAAGCATTTACGGAGCAGATTATACAAATTATGATCCAAAAGACGAAGAACACTGGTATAGTGTGGCAAATGGTCAGTTAGATGGAAATCATCACTATATTACATATCAGGAAGGTATCTATGTAGGATATAGATATTATGAAACCCGTTATGAAGATATCGTTATGGGAACTGCCAATGTTGGGGATTATGATTATGCGACGACAGTTGCGTATCCGTTTGGTTATGGTCTCAGTTACACAGAGTTTGAATACTCGGACTTTAAAGCAGAATACAATAAAGATACAGACAGCTTTGATGTAGAAGTAGATGTTACAAATACAGGAGACGTGGCAGGAAAAGAAGTAGTACAGGTTTATTTCCAGTCTCCGTATACAGAATATGATAAAGAAAATGGAATTGAAAAAGCAGCAGTAGAACTGTGTGGATTTGACAAGACGGAAGTTTTGGAACCAGGTGCTTCTGAAACTGTAAAGATCAATGTTCCACGTGAAGAACTGGCATGTTACGATTCCAATAATGCAAAAACATATATTTTAGATGCGGGAGATTACTATCTGACAGCTGCAAAAAATGCACATGATGCGGTTAATAATGTATTAGCTGCAAAAGGTTATACAAAAGCAAATGGTATGACTGAGGATGGAAATACAGAGTTGACATTCCAGTACAACAATAAAGAACTTGATACAAAAACCTATTCTGTGTCCAGCGCGACAGGAGAAAAAATTACAAATCAGTTTGAAAGTGCAGATTTAAGCCAGTATGGTTATGAGATAAATTATCTGTCACGAAGCAACTGGACAGGCACATGGCCGAAAAAAATGGAAATTGAAGCTACAGAAGAGATGTTTAAAGATGGGCTGTATGATTACCAGATATATACAGGAATTGATGGTTCTGAAACAAAGATGCCGACAATGGGAGCTGACAATGGTCTGACACTTGCAATGATGATCGGAAAAGAATATGATGATCCGGCATGGGATGATTTATTGGATCAGGTGACATTTGATGAAATGGCAACATTGATCGGACAGGGATATCACAATACAGCGGTTGTACCAAGTGTGTCAAAACCGGCAACAGTAGATGATAATGGTCCTCAGGGATTCACACAGAATCTGACAGGAGTTTCTGAATGTCATACTGCATATGCAGATGAAAATATCATGGCTGCAACATACAATGTAGAATTGATGGAAGAACTCGGAAAAGCACTTGGAAATGATGTATTGGATTTAGGTGCAACAGGGCTTTACGGACCGGCGATGAATATCCACAGAAATGCATATGCAGGACGTAACTTTGAATATTATTCAGAAGACAGTTTCCTTTCCGGTGCAATTGCAGCAGCAGAAGTGAAAGGAATTCAGTCAAAAGGTGTATATGTATATATCAAACACTTTGCTTTAAATGACAGTGAAACAGCATGTCGTTGTATTTCAACATGGGCAAACGAACAATCTATCCGTGAAGTCTACTTAAAACCATTTGAGATGGCAATTGTAGACGGCGGTGCGATGAATGTAATGAACTCCTTTGCACGACTGGGTGTCGTATGGAGTGGTGCACATGAAGGTCTTATGACTAACGTACTCCGTGGCGAGTGGGGAATGAAAGGATTTGGTCTGACAGACTTTTCCGGAAATGCACAGTTCGAAAGCTATGGACTGTATATGAAGACATTTGATGTCGCAAAAGGATTACTTGCAGGAACAGATTGTTGGGATAGTTCTTCTATGTCATGGACAAATGATCTGAAGAAACTCTACAAGGATGATCCGGATATTGTTCAGGCAATGCGTCAGGCAACACATCGAATTCTCTATACGGTTGCAAATAGTAATGCAATGAACGGATTAAGTGCAAATCAGCAGGTTGTAGCTGTAACTCCATGGTGGCAGACAGCGCTGTATGCGGTATGTACGGTAATGGGAGCAATGACAGTCGTAAGTATTGTTATGATTTTCCGGTGCAGAAAGAAACAGATGGCTGACAAGAAAAATGAAGCATAGAAGTTTATAGGAAGAGGAGGCGAAATGCCTCCTCTTTTTATAATCGACATTCTGTTGCTTTCCTACAGCCAGAGTGTTAAAATAAGAAAAAAACGAAAGACATACAGAGGTGAGGGATGAATCAGGAATTTTATGATGCAGTAGAAGCAAATCCGGTCATTGCCGCAGTAAAAAATGATGCCGGATTACAGGCAGCAGTAGAGATGGAAGAAATTCAGGTGATCTTTGTGCTTTATGGAGATGTCTGTACGATTCCGGAGATTCTGGAGAGAATCAAAGCTGCGGGAAAAAAAGCAATGGTACATATCGATCTGATCGCGGGACTCAGTGCAAAAGAGATATCCGTGGAATTTATCGCCAGGCAGACAAGAGCTGACGGGATCATCACGACAAAACCGGCACTGGTGCGGCGGGCAAAAGAACTGGGGATTTTTGCGGTACTTCGCTTTTTTGTGATTGATTCACTGGCACTCAAAAATATCGAAAATCTGGAAATGCAGTGTGGGACATCGAGACCGGATTTTATTGAGGTGCTTCCGGGAGTGATGCCAAAAGTACTTGGAAGAATCGCAAAAGTGAGCAGGATTCTCATGATCGCCGGCGGGCTCATCACAGAAAAAGAGGATGTGATCGCAGCACTGTCAGCAGGGGCGATCGCGGTTTCTTCGACCAATCAGGATGTCTGGAACTTATAATGGAGGGCATAAAAATGGCAAAATATGTAATGGCACTGGATGCGGGAACAACCAGTAACCGGTGCATTTTGTTCAATGAAAAAGGGGAAATCTGCAGTATGGCACAGAAAGAGTTTACGCAGTATTTTCCAAAACCGGGCTGGGTGGAGCATGATCCGAGGGAAATCTGGTCTACACAGCTTTCTGTAGCGAGACAGGCAATGAATCAGATCAATGCATCGGCAGCAGATATTGCGGCAATCGGAATTACGAACCAGAGAGAGACAGCAATCGTGTGGGACAAGAATACAGGAAAACCGGTGTATAATGCGATTGTCTGGCAGTGCAGAAGAACTTCGGAGTACTGTGACAGCCTGAAAGATAAAGGGCTGACAGAGATGTTTCAGAAGAAGACAGGGCTTGTGATCGATGCTTATTTTTCCGGAACGAAAGTGAAGTGGATCTTAGACCATGTGGAAGGTGCAAGAGAACGGGCAAAACGGGGAGAATTACTGTTCGGTACAGTGGAGACCTGGCTGATCTGGAAGCTGACAAAGGGAGCGGTGCATGTTACAGATTATTCCAATGCATCCCGGACGATGTTGTTTAATATCAATACGCTGGAGTGGGATGATGAGATTTTGGAAGAGTTGGATATTCCAAAATGCATGCTGCCCCAGGCAAAGCCGAGCAGTGCTGTTTACGGAGAAGCAGATCCCGGATTTTTCGGAGGAAGGATTCCAATTGCAGGAGCGGCAGGAGATCAGCAGGCAGCGCTGTTTGGACAGACCTGTTTCGAAGAGGGAGAGGCGAAGAACACGTACGGAACCGGATGTTTCCTGCTGATGAACACCGGCGAAAAACCGGTCTTTTCCGAGAATGGTCTGGTCACTACCATTGCCTGGGGGATGGACGGAAAAGTTAATTATGCACTGGAAGGCTCCGTGTTTGTGGCAGGTGCTGCGATTCAGTGGCTGCGGGATGAGCTGCGTCTGATTGATTCAGCGTCAGATACAGAATATCTTGCACAGAAGGTTGAGGATACCAATGGCTGCTATGTGGTTCCTGCATTTACCGGGCTTGGAGCACCTTATTGGGATCAGTATGCCAGAGGAACGATCGTGGGACTGACCAGGGGCGTGAACAAAGATCACATTATTCGCGCCACACTGGAATCACTCGCTTATCAGGTAAATGATGTGCTGGAAGCAATGGGAGCAGATTCCGGAATCGCTCTTTCTGCGCTGAAAGTGGATGGCGGTGCAAGTGCCAATAATTTCCTAATGCAGACACAGGCAGATATCAGCCGGGCGCCGGTGCACAGGCCGAAGTGTGTGGAGACGACTGCCATGGGAGCTGCTTATCTGGCAGGTCTGGCAGTGGGATACTGGAAGGATAAGGAAGATGTAAAACAGAACTGGGACATTGACAGGGTGTTCCAGCCAGACATTGAAATCGAAAAACAGCAGAAAATGCTCAAAGGATGGAAAAAAGCTGTGCAGTACGCACATGGATGGGCAAAAGAAGAGTTATCATAGAAAATTGTCTGTAATTTCAAAAAACACTTGTCAATACCGGAAAAAAAGGTATATAGTAATAGTAACAGAATAGAAAAGCCAAAGAGAAGAGAGTCTGGCGGATAACACATCGAAGGGTGTGTTGTTTGTCAGGCTCTTTTGTGTTGTATGGGAGGAAATAACATGTATGATGTGATCATAATCGGAGCAGGGGCAAGCGGTTCTGCAATTGCAAGGGAACTGTCCCGGTATCAGGGAAAATTTTGTGTGTTGGAAAAAGAAACAGATGTCTGCTGCGGGACATCCAAAGCGAACAGTGGGATCGTTCATGCAGGATTTGATGCAGAAGAAGGCTCTTTGATGGCGAAATTGAATGTGGAAGGAAATAAAATGATGGAAAAACTTTCAAAAGAGCTGGACTTTTCGTATCAGAAGAATGGATCTCTGGTAGTCTGCACCAATGAAAGCGAAGTGGAGAAGTTAAATGAATTGCTGGAGAGAGGAAAACGAAACGGGGTTGAAGGTCTGCAGATCCTGGACAGAGAGGAATTAAAAGCATTGGAACCGAATATTTCTGACGAGGCGGTTGCTGCGCTGTATGCACCAACAGGCGGGATTGTCTGCCCCTTCGGACTAACGATCGCATTTGCAGAAAATGCGGCGCAAAATGGCGTGGAGTTTTGTCTGGATCAGGAAGTGAAAAAGATTGAGAGACGGATTGCAGGCGGATATCGGATCTGTACACAGGATACGATGTATGAAACAAAGGTGATCGTCAACGCAGCCGGAGTGTATGCAGATGTATTCCACAATATGGTCAGTGAAAAGAAGATACATATTACGGCGCGAAAAGGAGAGTATTTCCTGCTGGATAAGACGGCAGGAGGGCATGTCAGCCACACAGTGTTTACGTTGCCCGGAAAATTTGGAAAAGGAGTCCTTGTGACACCGACTGTTCATGGAAATCTTCTGGTGGGTCCTACGGCAGTGGATATCGAAGACAAAGAGGGAACGGATACGACTATGCAGGGCATCGAAGAAATCAGAAGAAAGGCAGCGCGCAGTGTGAAAGACATTCCGTTTCGGCAGGTGATCACAGGGTTTGCAGGGCTTCGGGCTCATGAAGCAGGACATGAATTTATCATCAAAGAAGTGGAGGATGCGCCGGGATTTATTGACTGTGCGGGAATTGAATCACCGGGGCTGACCAGCGCTCCTGCAATTGGAAGGATGGCGGCAGAGCTTGCAAAAAAGATATTAGATCTGCAAGAAAATCCTACATTTTGCGGAGCTAGGAAAGGAATTTTAAATCCGGCAGAATTGACAGCAAAAGAGAGAAATGAGCTGATCAGAAAAAATCCGGCTTATGGAAGAATTGTCTGCCGCTGTGAGATGATTTCCGAGGGCGAAATTTTAGATTCCATTCACAGACCTCTGGGAGCAACGACTATGGATGGAATCAAGCGCAGAACGAGAGCTGGAATGGGCAGGTGTCAGGCAGGCTTTTGTACACCGAAGACAATGGAGATTCTGGAACGGGAATTGAAGATCAGACAGGAAGAGATTACGAAAAACGGAGCAGGTTCCGAGATGATCGTGGGGAGAAATAAAGATGGTAAGATATGAGATTGTGATTATCGGCGGAGGACCGGCAGGACTGGCAGCGGCAGTGGCAGCCAGAGCTACGGGAGCCAAAAAGATTGTGATCCTGGAGAGGGATGAGAGACTTGGCGGTATTTTGAATCAGTGTATCCATAATGGGTTTGGGCTGCATACATTCAAAGAAGAACTGACAGGTCCGGAGTATGCGGCGAGATTTATCGAACAGGTGGAAGCGCTTGACATTGAATATCGATTAAACACCATGGTTATGGATATCACAAAAGAGCGGGTTGTGACAACGATGAGTAGCAAGCGGGGAATCTGTCAGATACAGGCAGATGCGATCGTACTTGCCATGGGATGCAGAGAACGTCCAAGAGGCGCCTTAAATATTCCGGGATATCGTCCGGCAGGCATTTATACAGCAGGAACGGCACAGCGTCTGGTCAATATGGAAGGATATCTGCCGGGAAGAGAAGTGGTGATCTTAGGTTCCGGTGATATCGGCCTGATCATGGCGCGGAGGATGACGCTGGAAGGTGCGCACGTCAATGTCGTTGCAGAACTGATGCCATATTCGGGAGGTTTGAAACGAAATATCGTGCAGTGTCTGGATGATTATGGAATCCCGCTGAAATTGAGCCATACGGTTGTAAAAATACACGGGAAAAAACGAGTGGAGGGAGTTACACTGGCACAGGTGGATGCACAGGCAAGACCGATTCCGGGAACAGAAGAGTTCTATGCCTGTGATACCTTGCTGTTATCCGTGGGGCTGCTGCCGGAAAATGAGCTTTCCAGACAGGCGCAGGTCAGTTTGAATCCTGTGACAAACGGTCCGTTGGTGGATGAAAATCTGGAAACAGATGTGGAGGGGATTTTTGCCTGTGGCAATGTGCTGCATGTACATGATCTGGTGGATTTTGTGTCAGAGGAAGCCACGCGGGCAGGAAAGGCAGCTGCAGAGTATGCGCAGAGAGCAGTTCAAAAGACAGAACATTCTGTCACAGAAACGTTCGTCCGGATTCAGTCAGAGGGAGGCGTGCGCTACACAGTACCGTCCCAGATTCACAGAAAACAGGAGAAAGGATTGAATATCCGATTTCGGGTGAACAAAGTCTTCGGGGCGTGTAAAGTGCAGGTATATCTCAATGGAGAGCTGGCGTTGGAGAAAAAGAAAAAATCAGCAGCGCCGGGAGAGATGGAACAAATCCTGATCCCGGAGAATGTGTTTGAAAAAGTGGCGGAAATAAAGGAAATCAGACTGCAGATGGAGGAATTGTGATATGAAAGAGAGAGAGTTGACATGCATCTGCTGCCCTCTGGGATGTCAGATCACAGCAGTGACAGAAAATAAAACCGTGGTCAGTGTTTCCGGCAATCATTGTCCGAGAGGGGCAAAATATGCCGAAGCAGAGATTTTGCATCCGGTTCGGATCGTAACGACGACGGTACCTGTGACCGGGGGAACGCAGCCTCGTGTTTCGGTAAAAACAAAGAAAGAAATCCCAAAAGAGAAGATCATGGACTGTATTCGGCAGTTAAAGGATGTGCATGCAGATGCACCGGTAGAAATCGGAGATGTTCTTCTTGAAAATGTGGCGGGAACAGGTGCAGACATCGTAGCGACTGCAAGTGTAAAGCTGCAAGTGTGAATGCAAGCGTGAAATCAGTTCGCCCCTTTTAAAGTTGTGCAGATAATGGTATAATGCCTGTATGCAATTACAGAATACAGAGGAGCGAATGAAGATGAGTATTTATGATTTGAATGCATATGAAGTAATTCGGGAAGAAGATTTATCTGACCTGAAATCAAAAGGGATCCTGTTAAAACATAAAAAAAGCCAGGCAAAGATCTTACTGTTTGCCAATGATGACGAGAATAAGGTATTTACGATCGGATTCCGCACACCGGCTCCGGACAGTACCGGAGTTCCTCATATTATGGAACATTCCGTGCTGTGTGGCTCGAAAAAATTTTCGGTGAAAGACCCGGGACGAAAACGACCCGTTTGTGGAACTGGTAAAGGGATCACTGAATACGTTTTTGAATGCTATGACCTATCCGGACAAGACATTATATCCGGTTGCAAGCTGTAATTCGAAGGATTTTCAGAATTTAATGCATGTATACATGGATGCAGTATTTTATCCGAACATCTATGAGCATGATGAAATCTTCCGTCAGGAAGGGTGGAGCTACAAACTGGATACGGCAGATGGAAAGCTGGAGTACAATGGCGTGGTATACAATGAGATGAAGGGAGCGTTTTCGTCTCCGGAAGGTGTGCTGGACCGTGTGATCCAGAATTCTCTGTTCCCGGACACTTCTTACGCCAATGAATCCGGCGGTGATCCGGATGTGATCCCGGAGCTGACGTACGAGCAGTTTTTGAATTTCCACAGGACATATTATCATCCGTCCAACAGCTATATCTATCTTTACGGAGATATGGACATGGAAGAAAAGCTAAGATGGCTGGATGAAAATTATCTGTCAGCATTTGATGCGATCGAAGTGGATTCCGAGATCAAATATCAGAAACCGTTTGAAGAAATCAGAGAACTGGAGATGGAGTATTCGATCTCCAGTGAGGAGTCTGAGGAGGATAATACGTATCTTTCTTATAATAAAGTCATCGGGACAAGTCTGGATGAAAAGCTGTATCTGGCGTTTCAGATTCTGGACTATGCACTGCTCTCTGCACCGGGTGCACCGCTGAAAAAAGCGCTTTTGGATGCAGGAATCGGAAAAGATATCATGGGTTCTTATGACAATGGAATCTATCAGCCGATCTTTTCTATTGTCTCTAAAAATGCGAATCGTGATCAGAAAGAGGCATTTATCCGTGTGATCGAAGAGACACTCCAGTCGATCGTGAAAAACGGAATGGATAAAAAATCTCTGGAGGCAGGGATCAACTATCACGAGTTCCGCTTCAGAGAGGCAGATTTTGGAAATTATCCAAAGGGACTGATGTACGGACTGCAGATCATGGACAGCTGGCTGTATGATGAGAACGAGCCATTTATGCATATGCAGGCAATCCCGACCTTTGAATATTTGAAAGAACAGATTTCTACCGGATATTTTGAAAAACTGATCCAGACTTATCTGCTTGACAATCAGCATGGATCCATCGTGATCGTAAAGCCGGAAAAAGGACAGACAGCCAGAATGGACAAAGAGCTGGAGGAAAAACTGGCAGCTTATAAAGCAGGTCTGAGTGAGGAAGAACGGAACAGACTGGTGGCAGCTACAAAAGAGCTGGAAGCGTATCAGGAGTCAGAAGATGCTCCGGAAGATATGGCAAAGATCCCGGTATTAAACAGAGAAGATATCACAGAAGAGATTGCTCCTGTTTATAATACAGAAAAGGAAATCGACGGCATCAAACTGGTGCATCATGAAATCGAGTCGAACGGAATCGGTTATGCCACTCTGATGTTTGATCTTTCCGGCGTGTCGGAAGAACTGCTTCCATATACCGGAATTCTGCAGAGTGTACTTGGAATTATTGATACGAACAACTATGGGTATGGAGAACTGTTCAACGAGATCAATGTGCATACAGGAGGAATCGGAACTTCTCTGGAATTATATCCGGATGTGACAAAGGCAAAAGAGAAGGATTTTCGTGCAACATTTGAGATCAAAGGAAAGGCATTGTATCCGCAGATGAAGATTCTGTTTGCGATGATGCGTGAGATTCTGATGGAATCCAGACTGGATGATGAAAAACGATTAAAAGAGATTCTGGCAATGCTCAAATCCAGACTGCAGATGTCCTTCCAGTCTTCCGGACATACGACATCCGCACTGCGCGCATTGTCTTATGGATCTCCCCTGTCCAAATTCAAGGATGACACAGACGGCATCGGATTTTATGAGGTAGTCCGTGACATCGAAGAGCATTTTGAAGAGAAAAAAGCAGAGCTGATCCAAAACTTAAAACAGCTCTCCCGCCAGATTTTCCGTGTGGACAATGTGATGATCAGTTATACCTCTTCAGAGGATGGACTTGCTCCTATGGAAGCAGCATTTCGTGAGATCAAGGATACACTGTATCCGGAACTGGACGGGGAAGAAATACCGTGTGTATTACACGGCAGAAAACGCAACGAAGGCTTTAAAACGTCTTCCAAAGTGCAGTATGTGGCAAGGGTCGGAAACTTTATCGATCATGGAGCACAGTATCATGGAGCGCTGCAGATTTTGAAGGTGATCTTAAGTTATGATTATCTCTGGCAGAATGTCCGTGTCAAAGGCGGTGCATACGGATGTATGAGCAACTTTAACCGGATCGGAGAGGGATATCTGATCTCCTATCGGGATCCGAACCTGAAAAAGACAATGGAAGTGTACGAAGGCGTTGTAGACTATCTGAAGAATTTCACAGTCGATGAACGGGATATGACAAAATATATCATTGGAACGATCAGTAATATTGACCGCCCGATGAATCCGGCTGCAAAAGGGGATCGCTCGATGAATCTGTATATGAATCATGTATCCCAGGAGATGATCCGTACAGAGCGCAGTCAGATCCTGCATGCAGCACAGGAGGATATCCGTGCGCTTGCAGCAGTAGTGGAGGCAATGCTGAAGGCAGAGCAGATCTGTGTGATCGGAAGCGAAGAAAAAATCGAGGAAGAAAAAGAGATGTTTCTGGAAGTGAAGACGTTGTTTTAGGAAACACAGGATAAGGAGAACTTAAAATTGATGAGAGATGATTTTAAATCAGGATTTGTGACGCTGATCGGAAGACCCAATGTGGGAAAATCGACATTGATGAACCAGCTGATCGGGCAGAAGATCGCGATTACGTCTAACAAGCCACAGACGACGAGAAACCGTATTCAGACAGTTCTGACAACGGAAGAAGGGCAGATTGTATTTGTGGACACGCCGGGAATTCATAAGGCGAAAAATAAGCTGGGAGAATATATGGTAAATGTGGCAGAACGCGCGTTGAATGAAGTAGATGTGGTACTGTGGCTGGTAGAGCCGTCCACCTTTATCGGAGCCGGGGAGAAGCACATCATAGAACAGCTGAAACGTGTAAAAACACCGGTGATCCTTGTAATCAACAAGATTGATATGGTAAAGAGAGAGGAAGTTCTGCTGTTTATCGATGCATACCGCAAAGAGTATGATTTTGCGGAGATTGTTCCGGTATCTGCGAGAAACGGGGACAACACGGATGAACTGGTGAAAGTGATTTTAAAATATCTTCCGTATGGTCCGCAGTTCTATGATGAAGACACTGTGACAGACCAGCCGGAGCGTCAGATTGTGGCAGAACTGATCCGGGAAAAGGCACTTCATTGTCTGCAGGAAGAAATCCCGCATGGAATCGCAGTGGCGATTGATCGCATGAAAATGCAGAACAAAGTCATGCATATTGATGCTACGATCATCTGCGAGCGGGATTCCCACAAAGGAATCATCATCGGAAAACAGGGCAGTATGCTAAAAAAGATCGGAAGTACGGCGCGCTATGAAATCGAGCGGATGCTGGACTGTAAAGTGAATCTGAAGCTCTGGGTAAAAGTACAGAAAAACTGGAGAGACAGTGATTTTCTAATGAAGAATTTCGGATACCACGAGGACGAGATGTAGTATTTTGCAGATTTTATATAGTATATCCGGGAGAGAATCGGACACCCTAATTGTATACTCAACAAGGAACAGATGAGAAAGCAATTAAAGAGGTGAACCGATGAAAGAAGAATACTGGGAACAGTTTATGACAACAGGACGCATTGCAGATTATCTTTCTTACAAAGCAGAAAGTGGCAGCAGCGAAAGTCGCTGTTTGGAAGAACAGAAGGAACAGGCAGGAGTTAGATCAGGTGAATCAGATTGTTTTGACAGGGATGGTGCTTTCCACGGCACCGGTTGGAGAGTATGACAGACGGGTTGTGATACTGACAAAGGAACAGGGAAAGATTTCTGCATTTGCCAGAGGGGCGAGAAGACCAAACAGCCCGCTGGTAGGTGCAGTCAATCCGTTTTCCTTTGGGGAGTTTACGATGTATGAGGGGCGTTCCTCTCATACGATCCAGTCTGTGAAGATCACAAATTATTTTTCGGAGCTTCGGGAAGATATGATCGGTGCTTATTACGGGTTTTATTTTCTGGAGTTCGCGAATTATTATACAAAAGAGCAGAATGATGAACGGGAGATGTTAAAGCTTTTGTATCAGACCATGAAAGCACTGACCAGCCCGCATATTCCGAATTTGCTGATCCGCCGCATTTTTGAACTCAAAGCGTTCTGTATCAATGGAGAAGGTCCGCAGGTATTTCAATGTGTCCGCTGCCAGAAGAGAGAAGGACAGATGGTGTTTTCAGCAAGGGAAGGCGGGATAATCTGCCAGGACTGCAGGGAAAAGATATCGGATGGGATTCCTTTGGATAATTCCACACTTTATACGATGCAGTACATAGAAAGCAGCACCATTGAGAAGCTGTATACCTTTACTGTCAGCGAAGCGGTTCTGGAAACACTGTCCAGGATCCTGGAGAGATACTGTCTGTTGTATGTGGATAAACGGTTCAAATCACTGGAGATCCTGGAGACGCTGCTGTAGAAAATATAAACAGCATGGCTTGAAAAAATAAAGGGAAGCCGTTATAATAGTTACCAATTGATGAAAAAGAATGTGAGGAACAGAGAATTATGGTAGAAAAGACAATGGATAAAATCGTAGCCCTGGCAAAATCAAGAGGTTTTGTGTACCCGGGTTCTGAAATTTACGGGGGGCTTGCCAATACATGGGATTATGGAAATCTCGGAGTAGAGTTGAAAAACAATGTAAAAAAAGCATGGTGGAAGAAATTCGTGCAGGAAAGTCCGTATAATGTGGGCGTGGACTGTGCAATCCTGATGAACCCACAGACATGGGTGGCATCCGGACATCTTGGCGGATTCAGTGATCCTTTGATGGATTGTAAAGAGTGTAAAGAAAGATTCCGTGCAGACAAGCTGATCGAAGATTATGCACAGGAGAACGGGATCGAACTGGAAGGAAGCGTCGATGCATGGAGCAAAGAGCAGATGGCGGCTTATATCGAAGAACATGAGATCAAATGTCCTTCCTGCGGAAAGCACAATTTTACAGACATCCGCGAGTTCAACCTGATGTTCAAGACGTTCCAGGGTGTCACAGAAGATGCGAAAAACGTGGTATATTTAAGACCTGAGACCGCTCAGGGAATTTTTGTCAACTTTAAGAATGTACAGCGTACATCCAGAAAGAAGATTCCGTTCGGTATCGCGCAGATCGGAAAATCATTCCGTAACGAGATCACACCGGGTAACTTTACATTCCGTACGAGAGAATTTGAACAGATGGAACTGGAATTTTTCTGTGAGCCGGGAACAGATCTTGACTGGTTCAATTACTGGAAGAATTTCTGCCTGAACTGGCTGAGTTCTCTGGGACTCAAAGATGAAGAAGTCCGCTATCGTGACCACAGTCCGGAAGAACTGTGCTTCTACAGTAAAGCAACCACAGACGTAGAATTTTTGTTCCCGTTTGGATGGGGAGAGCTGTGGGGAATTGCTGACAGAACAGACTACGATCTG
>OAWC01000681.1_pt1 | contig 19206 bp, 19 predicted proteins | sample 1495331 | NCBI WGS metagenome assembly OAWC01 (sample SAMEA2580115, study PRJEB22360) | human gut metagenome | biome: human gut; feature: human-associated habitat; material: faeces | place: Denmark | collected 2008/2010
AAAATCACATTTTTATAATGATAGATTTTTTCGTACTCTTCTTTTGGATTTCCAACTTCATTATAAAAACTGTCATAAGATATGTCCGGAAACATAAAATAAGATTATCATAGATCTCCTTGTTGCTGTCTCCCCACCATTCTGGAGCATTTTTCAATATGTCTTCCAACTCTTCCTGCGAAACAACAAAAACGGGAATGTCCAACCCAAATCGTTTATTTATCATGGATCTTATTTCATTTGAAAGTCTCTCTTTGTCATCAATGTCCGCGCAGAAAACAACATTGCCGCCATTAAGATATGTAGAAACTGCTGTATATCCAAGTTCTGCAAAACCCGCTTTTAATTCAGACATCGCTATTTTGTTTTTGCCACTGATATTGATTCCTCTTAATAAGGCAACATACCTTTTCATACAACCATTCCTCTCTGACATTTTTTGTTTTCTCAATATATTGTATAAATTTTATCATATCACAGACTTTTTGTGTAGTGATTTCTTTTTGATCCTTTTTTGTTCCTTAAGAGAAAGCTCCTTTCAGTTCTTAACTCAATTTGAAATCTGATAATCATAAATAAAGAAATTCATTACTGCTTGCTGTCCTTTGATGTTAAATACGTGTTTCTTTTCTAAGCGTCTTTTCATTCCTTGGTGTTCATAAAAACCATAATTACAACTTGTGTCTGTAAACAAATAAAATTCTTTCAGCTTTTCCTGCTTCATGTAATTGAGTGCTGATCAAAAAGAAAAAAGCATTTTTCCAATCCCTTTTCCTCTGCACGAAGAACTTACGGCAAATAAGGCAAGTTCTGCCGGATAAGTCTTGTTATTTTCGTTTAGTAATTGCTTATCTATTCCATTGACGTTACCAAAGATTTTTGAAACATTTCGCCCCTCTTTTGAACCGTATAATGATAGTATTGATTTTATCTGCAGCAGTCTGTTTGAAAGAGGACATTTATGTTTAGTAATATTATTCGCCAGTATAATACCTGCCACATTTCCGTCAACTACCGCTACTCTTGAAAAAGTATAGTTTGTTAAGCAACTGCTTAGAAATACCCTTGCTAATTTGACCGCTGTTTTTGAGGTACTAAAATCATCATAATGCCAAGTTTCTCTGATGATAGTTTCTAAAGCTTTAAAATCTTGTTTTTGATATTCTCGTAATTCTATTTGCATTGTTCTTCTCCTTGTTTTCATCATTTATATCATGTATGATAAAGTATACAGTAACTGTAATGTCAATAAGGAGATATACGAAAATGATAAAAGAAATTAAAAGGCTAACAACCGCACAATTCGCAAAACTACACGAAGTAAATAAACGTACATTACATTATTATGATGAAATCGGTCTTTTCCATCCGCTTACCAAGGCTGAAAATGGCTATCGCTATTATGATATTTCACAAAGCATAGATTTTGAATATATTCGTATGCTGAAAGAATTAAATATGAGTATTGAAGAAATTGAAGCATATCGAAAAAATCCTACACCTGCCAACTTCTTAAAAATTGTGAATGAGAAAGAAAAAGAAATTGATAAGCAAATTCAAAAACTGAAAGATATTAAAACTGTAATGCAAAGGAAGAAAGCGAAAATCGCTTTTTGTGAAACTTTGCAAGAGCAGGAAATCAGAATTGAAGAATGCAAATCAGAAAGGCTTTTCGTCTATCCTTATGATTTCTCAAAAGATGATATATCAGAAATTTTTTCCCACTTGAAAGATATATGGGGAATCGAACAAATACGCATGGGAATGGGAAGTTTTATTTCGCTTGATAATGTATATAAGATGAACTTTGATAAATATGAGGGGATATATACGATTGCCTTGAACAAGAAGTCTGTTCCAAATAGTCTTATAAAACCAAAAGGAAAATATCTTTGCGGTTATCAAAAGGGTACATGGGATAAATTGCCAGCACTGTATCAACAGATGTTGGATTATGCCAATAAAAATAATTTACAACTTACTGGCTACGCTTACGAAGTTGGTTTGAACGATTTTGTAATTTCTGATGAAGCCGATTATATTACAAAAATTGTGATTAAGATTCAAGAAATCTCTTGATTTTGCAGGTGGTAAAATATAACAAAAACTCCCCGATCGGGGAGTTTTACATGATAAATCCTATTCTGCAGTCTGTCTCGGAATAATAATCTTTCTCGGACATTTTTCTGCACACACACCACAGTTTGTACATTTGTCTGCATCAATATGAGCCAGACCGTTCAACACAGTGATCGCACCGGCTTCACAGCTTCTCTCACAAAGCTTACATCCGATACAGCCCACTTTGCAGACGCTCATCAATGCCTTTCCCTTATCATGGGAGCTGCACTGCACGAATGTCTTCTGCTTATATGGAATCAGCTCGATCAGCTTTTTCGGACAGGCTTCGATGCATTTTCCACATGCTTTACATGCTTCTTTGTCTACAACCGCAATCCCGTTCTCCACGTGAATGGCATCAAACGGACAGGCCTTCACACAGCTTCCGAATCCAAGACATCCATAAGAACATCCTTTTTGTCCTCCGTCCTGCATCAGATTCGCCATCGTACAGTCTTTAATTCCGTAATATTCATATACATTTGATGCATTCTCGCAGGTTCCGGCACATTTCACAAATGCAACCTTTCGTTCCTGACTTCCTGCGCTCTGTCCCATGATTGCTCCGATCTTCTCAGCGACAGGTGCGCCTCCGACCGGACATCCGCCAACTTCGGCTTCTCCCTTTACGATTGCAGCTGCAAGACCGGAACAGCCTGCATATCCACAGCCACCGCAGTTATTTCCCGGAAGCTCTGCCAGAATGGCTTCTTCTCTTTCATCTACTTCTACTGCAAACTTTTTGCCGGATACTCCAAGAAAGACGCCGATAAACAGTCCGGTTCCTCCGACAATCGCCGCAGCGATCAAAATTCCTGATATCATCTCTTATGTCCTCCTTAAATCAATCCCGAGAATCCGAAAAACGCAATCGCCATCAATCCGGCTGTTACCAGCACGATCGGAGTTCCCTGAAAGGATTCCGGAACATCATTGTACTCGATTTTTTCACGGATTCCAGCCATCAGTACGATTGCAATCAGGAATCCGACTGCTGTTGCAACTCCGTTGACAACGCCCGCACCAATGCTATAGGATTTCTGCACATTTGTCAGTGCAACTCCGAGTACCGCACAGTTGGTTGTAATCAGAGGCAGGTAAACTCCCAGCGCCTGATACAGCGGCGGCATTGCTTTTTTCAGAAACATTTCTACAAACTGCACCAGTGCCGCAATAACAAGGATAAACACAATCGTCTGCAGATATTCGAAATGCAGCGGCACTAAAATAAACTGGTAGATCAGCCCCGTTACAAACGAAGAAATCGTGATAACAAAGACAACGGCTCCTCCCATACCGGCTGCTGTTTTTACATTTTTTGATACTCCAAGGAATGGACAGATTCCAAGGAACTGGCTCAGTACAACGTTGTTTACAAGCGCTGAACCAACTGCGATCAATAATAATTCTTTCATCGTCCGCTCCTCCTACTCGTTTGTTCCGGTGCTGCCACACCCTGCACAGGACGCGCATCCTCCGGCACATCCGTCATTATTGTTTACCGGTTTTCCTTTTTTCTGTGCACGGTTCTTAATCTTGTTCTGCAATGCTGTCAGACCCGCAAGAACAAAAAATGCACCCGGTGCCAGAATAAAGATCGTAATCGGCTCATATGTATCCGGAAGTACCTGGAAATTAAAGATTTTTCCGGAACCGATCAGCTCTCTGACAATTCCGATGGAAGTCAGACCGACTGTAAATCCAAGTCCCATTCCGATTCCGTCAAAAACAGACGGCAGTACCGGATTTTTGGATGCATAACTCTCGGCTCTTCCCAGAATGATACAGTTTACTACGATCAGAGGAATATAAAGTCCCAGTGAATCATACAGACTTGGAACAAACCCTTCCAGCAAAAACTGTACGATCGTTACAAAAGATGCCACAACAACGATAAATGCAGGCATACGTACGGAATCCGGAATGATCTTACGCAGCATGGAGATCAGCATATTGGACAGCACCAGTACTACGGTTGTAGAAAGTCCCATACCGATTCCGTTGATTGCAGAAGTCGTCACCGCAAGCGTCGGACACATTCCGAGCATCAGAACAAAGGTTGGATTTTCTTTGATCAGACCATTGTAAAGTCTCTCTGTACATCTATTCATTGATCATGCCTCCTAACTCATTCTGGAAAGTATTCTGAAAATATACCAGCGCGGAATCGACTGCATTGGTCACAGCGTTGGTCGTGATCGTTGCACCACTGATGGCGTCAATCTTGTCGTCACCCTTCTCGCCGTTTTTCGTATAGGTAAATTTCTCTACATTTTTATCTTTGAACTGATCTTTAAACTCGCTCTCATCTGCTTTCATTCCAAGACCTGCGGTCTCACTGATCGAGAGCATCTCCACACCTTTTACAGTTCCGTCATTTAAAATTCCGACAGATAAACTCAAATCTCCGGCATATGCCTCATGAGAAGTTACAGAGATCACATATCCGATCACACTGCCGTTGTTATCCATTGCCTGGGCTACTTCTGTGATATCTGCCTCATATCCTGCATCCTGAAGGATAGAAGCAGCTGACTGTTCGTCAAAATCTGCATATGCTTCGAAGGAATCCGCCTCCGGAAGCACTTTCTGGTATGCTGCCTGTTTATCCGCTTCTTTCGCTTTTGCGATCGGCGCTTTTGTCACCTCATAGACCAGTCCCAGAAGACATCCTGCCACAAGGGTGATCACTGTCAGGATACATGTATTTTTGATCATCTTATTCATTAGCGTTCCCCTCCTTTTCCGAATGGTCTTGGAAGAGTGATCTTTTCGATCAGCGGTACCAAAAGGTTACTGATGATAATCGCATAGGAAACACCCTCAGCAGAACCTCCGAACAAACGGAAGATTCCGGTCAGAAGTCCAAGACAGACTCCGTATACAATCTGTCCGGTCTTTGTGATCGGAGAAGTCACATAATCGGTTGCCATAAACCATGCTCCCAGCATCAGTCCGCCTCCGCAGAGATGAGCGGTAATGTACTGCGGATCAAAGCCATGACCGCCGAACAGAGTGATAAAGATTACAAATGTTACGATATAAGTTCCCGGAATCCGAAGATCGATCACGCCCATCAGGATCAAGAACATGGCACCGATCATAATCGCGATCACAGAAGTCTCTCCGATTGTTCCGCGGATATTTCCCATCATCATATCAAACGTATTCACAGCCTCACCGGCTCTTAAATTTGCCAGCGGTGTCGGTCCTGTCACTCCATCATATACAAAGTACGTCATTTTCCCTGTAAACGAGATTAAAAGAAAACAACGCGCTCCCAGTGCCGGATTCATAAAATTCTGTCCAAGACCGCCGAACAGCTGCTTTACAACGATGATCGCAAACACAGAGCCAAGCGCTCCCATCCAGAGCGGCAATGTAGGCGGAAGGTTCAAGGCCAGTAACAGACCTGTCACAACTGCACTGAAATCCTGAATTGTCACAGGCTTGTGCATCAGTTTCTCATAAATATATTCTGCGAGTACTGCGGAAGCTGTAGTCACCAGAACCAGAAGCCACGCATTCTCATGTCTGAAATTATAAATGCCAAAAAAAGTCGCAGGAAGCAGCGCGATCACTACAAAAAGCATGATATTGCTGCTCTTCACTCGATCCCTTATATGCGGGGAAGGAGATACATTGAAGTTTGCACTCACGATTTTGTCCTCACTTTCTTACTTTCTTTTGTTTGCCAGTGCAATCTTTCTCATAGAACCGATCGCCTGTTTCAGATTTCTTTTTGCCGGACAGACAAAACTGCAGGAACCACATTCCACACATTCCAGTCCGTTCATCTTCACAAATCCTTCTTCGTTGTGACGCTCTGAAAGATCTGCCAGTCTGGAAGGAATAATCCTGCTCGGACAGACTTCCACACAACGTCCGCAGTTGATGCAGGCAGTCTCTTTTGCTTCTGCTGCCTCATCCTTTTGAAACGCCAGAATCGAAGAAGATGTCTTTGTCACCGGCGCATCCAGTGTGACCATGGCAAATCCCATCATCGGACCTCCTGAGATCAGTTTCTGAGGTTCTGTTATAAATCCTCCGGCGGCATCCACCAGTTCTCTGTGGTTCATTCCGATCGGAACTCTAAAGTTTCCCGGATTCTGAATATCATCACCACTGACTGTGACTACACGCTCCATCAGAGGCTTTCCAAAACGTACCGCCTGATTGATCGCGATCAGAGTCTCCACATTATCTACTATACATCCTGCATCTGCCGGCAACATTGCTGCATGAATGGCACGCTTTGTCGTGGCATAGATCAACTGACGCTCTGCGCCCTGCGGATATTTCGTCTCCAGTACTTTCACGCTCATACGGGATTTTCCGGCAATCGCCTCTTTTAATTTCTCTACGCAGTCTTTTTTATTGTCCTCCACTGCAAAAATTCCTTCTGCATTCGGGAATAAAGACAGCACCACTTCCATTCCGCTGACAATCTCCTTTGTACATTCCAGCATACGACGGTAATCTGCTGTAATATACGGCTCACATTCCGCACCGTTCGCAATGATGTACTCAATCTTATCGGCTTCCTTTGGAGAAAGCTTTACCTTTGTCGGGAATCCTGCACCACCCATTCCCACAACACCGGCTTCACTGATTCTCTCGATAATTTCTTCTTTTGTGAGTTCTTTTAGAGAAGTAATCGGAGTGTATTCCACTTCCTCATATGTACCATCGTTTTCCAGTACGATACAATTCACCTTACTTCCCGCCGGATTGTATCTCATTTCGATTGCTTTTACAGTTCCTGCCACGGATGCGTAAACCGGCGCAGATACAAATCCTCCTGCTTCCGCAATCTTCTGTCCTTTTAAGACATGGTCGCCTTTTTTCACCAATGGAACTGCAGGCGCACCGATATGCTGAGACAGCGGATACACCAGTTCACCCAGAGGCAAGAGCTCTTTGATCGGCTGATCTTTAGCAAGCGCTTTTCCGTCTTTTGGGTGGATTCCACCTTTAAATGTTAAAAGTCCCATCTAATTTTCCTTCCTTTCTTTTGCTGCACTAGATTTTATTATAGCAAAAAGTTCCTCGCAAAAAAGAGGCGAAGCTATTAAACTCCACCTCTCTATGTGTTTCATTCTACTCTTCTGTTTCTTCAACAGTGTCTGGCTCAAGTGCTTTCATGCTCAGGCTGATCTTCTTCTCTGCTTCGTTCAGATCTACCACTTTTGCAGTGATTTCCTGTCCAATAGAAAGAACATCAGATGGTTTTTCTACATGTGCTCTTGAAATCTGAGAAACATGCAGTAATGCATCTACTCCAGGTGCCAGTTCAACGAATGCACCAAAATCTGTCATACGTGCAACTTTTCCTGTAACCTCAGAACCAACTGCGAAGTCTTCAGCAGCGTGTGCCCATGGATTTGTCTCAGGGAATTTTAAGCTCAGTGCGATCTTTGTATCGTTGATGTCTTTCACAAGAACTTTTACCTGATCTCCAACCTGGAATACCTTCTTCGGATTCTCAACTCTTCCCCATGACATTTCAGAAATGTGAAGAAGTCCGTCTACTCCGCCAAGGTCGATAAATGCACCGAAATCTGTTACGTTCTTAACAGTTCCTTCTACTGTATCTCCAACCTGCAGTTTTGCAAACAGTTCTTTCTGTTTTTCTGCTCTCTCTGCTACAAGAAGCTGTCTTCTGTCACCGATCACGCGGTTTCTTCTTGGGTTGAATTCGCTGATCACAAACTCAATCTCCTGTCCTTCGTATTTGCTCAGATCTTTTTCATAAGAATCTGATACGAGACTTGCCGGAATAAATACACGTGCACCTTCTACAGTTGCGCACAGTCCTCCGCCAAGGATCTGAGTTACTGTTGCTTTTAAAACTTCTTTGTTCTCGAATGCTTCGCGCAGTCTTTCGTTTCCTTTTTCTGCTGCGAGTCTCTTATATGTCAGTAACACCTGACCTTCTCCATCATTGACTTTCAATACTTTTACAGTCATAGAATCACCAACAGAAACAACTGTTGTCAGGTCCAGAGACTGATCGTTGGAGTATTCACTCTTTGTGATGATACCGTCTGCTTTGTATCCGATATTCAGGATGATCTCATCTGGTTTCACATCAATTACAGTTCCCTCTACTACCTCTCCGTTGTGAATTGTTTTAAATGATTCTTCTAACATTTGTTCAAAAGATAATTCTGACATTATTTTGAACCTCCTCAATTATATTATTGGGCGTGGATGCCCCTGCTGTAATACCTACTGTTTCCACTGACCCTAATTGATTCAAATCCAAATCGTCAAGTGTCTGTATATAGTACGTATCCTTACATGCTCCCTTGCATATTTCAAATAACTTCTGGGTATTGGAACTATGTTTGTCACCAATCACTATCATAGCATCCACCTCTTCCGCAATGCTCCTGGCTTCCGTCTGACGTTCCCTGGTCGCACCGCAGATTGTATTTAAAACACTTACATCATAACTCTTTTTCGAAATAATTTCAACTAAATCTTGAAATTTATTGTAATTAAATGTCGTTTGGGCGACAACACATACGGCTCTTGCCGGATCCAGTACAAGGGAAGCGGCATCTTCTTTTGTTTCCACCACAAAAACCTGTTCTCCTGCCCAGCCGCGGATTCCTTCCACCTCCGGATGCTTCGGATTCCCGATAATGACGATCTGTTTTCCGGCTGCACTTTCCCGGTTTACGATGCGATGGATCTTCTTCACAAACGGACAGGTTGCATCCACGATCTGAATCTTCTTTTTCTCCAGCTTCTCGTAGATGTATTTTGCTACTCCATGAGAACGGATAATGACCGTTCCCTCTGTGAGCTGTTCCAGCTCCTGCTCCGTACGAAGGACGATCACGCCCTGATTTTCCAGATCTTTTACGACTTCTTCATTGTGAATGATCGGTCCGTAAGTGTAGATTGGTGCTGCATCCGAATTTTTTGCCTGCTCATAAACTGTTTCTACCGCCCGTTTTACGCCGAAGCAAAAACCGGCAGTCTTTGCACGTTTTACATTCATCCTCTGCCCCCATCATTTATTTGCACTGTCTGCAGATGGCATGAACCACTTCCTCGATGCTCATGTCAGAACTGTCTATCAAAATCGCATCCTCTGCCTGCTTTAAAGGCGCAGTTTCACGGCTCATGTCACGCTCATCCCGCTTCTTTATATCTTCAGCAATCTCCTCATAGCTGCAGGAAATCCCTTTTTCTGTCAGTTCTTTGTACCGTCGGTCTGCCCTTGTTTTTACACTGGCCGTCAGATAGATCTTGACATCTGCATTTGGGAGGATATTGGTTCCGATATCTCTTCCGTCCATGATCACATCCGCTTCTTTGGCCAGGTTTCTCTGCAGATCCAGAAGCCTTGCACGTACCTCCCGAACTGCAGAACTGACAGAAGCCATATTTCCGACTGCTTCCTCGCGGAGTCTGTCTGTGACATTGGATCCGTTTAAATAAACCTGCTGGATCCCGTCCTCATAACAGATGCTCACATCCGCATTTTGTGCCGCAAGACGGATTTTTTCTGTATCCTGCGGGGAAATCCCTTCCTGCAGAAAATAACCCGCCATTGCCCGGTACATCGCTCCGGTATCTACGTAAATATATCCTTTTTCTTTTGCGACCAGCTTCGCAATGGTACTTTTCCCTGCTCCTGCCGGTCCGTCAATCGCCACATTATATCCCATATTGCTTCTCCTTTTCTTTCCTGCTCTATTCGTTAAGGAATGGAAATTCCCGCAAGATATGCCGTAGACCAGGCAATCTGCAGATTAAATCCGCCTGTCAGTGCGTCCAGGTCCAGAACTTCTCCCACAAAATACAGTCCGGAAATCTTTTTTGACTCCATCGTTCCCGGATCGATCTCTTTGACATTTACTCCGCCTTTTGTGATGATCGCCTCTTTGTAGCTGCGAAGTCCGCTTAAAGTCATCTCAAAATGTTTGATCAGATGTACGAATCGCTGTCTCTCTTCTCTTGAAATCTCATTGACTTTCTTCTCTTCCGAAATGCCGGAAAGCTCCAGCATCACTGGTTTTAATTTGGATGGGAACAAATGATCCACCGCATTTTTAAACTGTTTGTTTTTATGCTCCTCAAATTCGCGAAGCACACGGGCATCCAGCTGTTCTGCCGTCAAAGCAGGCTTCAGATCGATCACCAGACGCAGTTCTTTTTCAGAAAGCCGCTTTCCGATCACGCTGCTGGCACTTAGCATCAGTGGTCCGCTGACTCCGTAATGGGTAAAAAGCATCTCACCGAAATCTTCATACAGCTTCTTCTTTCCATCATAGACCGCTGCGCTTACATTGCGAAGAGAGAGACCCTGCAGTTCCTTTGCATACCATTCCCTGACTTCCATCGGAACCAGAGCCGGATAAAGTTTTGTAATCTGATGTCCGTTTTCTTTTGCGAACCGGTATCCGTCGCCGGTAGATCCGGTCGCCGGGTAAGAGATTCCTCCGGTTGCAACAATACAGGCATCTCCTGTCTTTCTCTGTCCGCCTTTTAAGACAATTGCCTGGAACTTCCCGTCTTTTCCCTCTATCTTTTCCACTTCTGTTTCCAGACAGATGCGGACACCCAGAGTCTCCAGTTTTCGCTTCAGTCCCGCGATCACATCGGAAGAATGGTCAGATAACGGAAACACACGATTGCCCCGTTCTATTTTTGTTCTGACACCAAGCTCTTCAAAAAAATCAATCACCTGATCATTTGTAAAGGTGTAAAAACTGCTGTATAAAAACTTTGGATTGCTCATCACGGAAGCAAACAGGGTTTCCATGTCCCCTGCATTCGTAATATTGCAGCGTCCCTTCCCGGTGATGAATAATTTTCTTCCCAGACGGTCATTTTTCTCATACAGCCACACTTCATGACCGTTTTCTCCGGCAGCGACTGCAGCCATCATTCCAGCCGCGCCGCCCCCGATTATCAGCACTTTACTCATCTTTATTCTCCTCGCTTTTTCCAGAAGAAGACTCTGTCAGCGTATCATCCACCTGATTCAATTCATCTTTACTGTATACCTGATATTCGCCCCAGATCTGCTCCAGTGTTTCCAGTGTATTGACTACTTCTTTCTGCTTTTTCATACAGAGAGCCACCACCAGCGCATTGATCACACTCAAAGGGGCCACCAGCGAATCCACGATCGAAGCCATGTCACTTCTGGCGATCAGATTACAGGAAGAATACAGATTCATAGGTGAGTGCACACTGTCTGTCAGTGTGATCACCTTTGCTTTCCGGTTGCTCGCAAACTCCAGCGCTTTGAGCGTGCGCATAGAATATCTCGGGAAACTGATTCCAATGATCACATCCTCTTCGTTGATCCGGATCAGCTGTTCAAAAATCTCACTGGAACTGTTGGTGTTGACAGCAGTAACATTTTCACATACCAGATTCAGATAAAAGCATAAAAAGGAGGCCAGCGGTGCGCAGCTGCGGATTCCGACTACGTAAATTCGCTTTGCACTTAAAATGGTGTCAATGGCAAGTTCAAATGCTTTCTGATCGATCCCTGCCAGCGTCAGCTTGATTTTTTCGATATCAGACTGCAGCACTGTCTCCGACTGACTGATCCGCCCATAGGTAACCTCCATCCTCTGAATGGAATTCAATTTGTTGCGCACCAGTTCTTCCAGTGCTTTCTGGAAACCGGGATATCCTTTGTATCCAAGCTGTGTGGCAAAACGTACAACTGTGGATTCACTGACTCCTACCACTTCTCCGAGACGGGCTGCTGTCAGAAATACAGCCTTATCATAGTTTTCCGTCACATAATCCGCAAGCCGTTTCTGGCCTTTACTCATTTTTTTGTATTTTTCTTCCATGCGGATCAATAATTCGTTTGTACTATTTTCACTCACACTTCATTTCCTCTTCTTCCTCTTTGTTTTTCATTCTGCTATTTTACAGGACGGGTGTATTCCTTCAGCCATTCTTTCTCTTCTGCTTCCAGATATGGACTGATCTTCTCATATACGCTCTGATGATATGCATTGAGCAGCTGCTTTTCTTCCTCTGTCATCAATTCCGGACGCAACGCATCCAGATCGATCGGAACAAAGGTAAGCGGCTCAAAATACAAAAACTGTCCATATTCGTTCTTTTCTCCCGCACACACAAGCAGTTCATTTTCAATGCGGATTCCATGGGAACCTTCTATATAAATTCCCGGCTCATCTGTGATCACCATTCCCGGCTCAATCTCGCACATGGCATCCCTTGTTGCCTTCCAACGGAATCCGATCGGCGCCTCATGAATATTCCCAAGATATCCAACTCCATGCCCCGTTCCATGGTTATAGTTTAACCCTCTTCGCCAGAATGGTTCTCTCGCTGCATAATCCAAAACCATGCCGCTGCATCCTGCCAGAAATTTTGCGTCTGCAAGACGCAGCATACTGCAGGCTACCATTGTAAAATCTTCCTTCTGTTTTTCATCAACCTCTCCGATTGCCACGGTACGTGTGATATCTGTGGATCCATCATAATAATTTCCACCGGTATCTGTCAAAAACAGCCCGCCCTTTGTCAATTCTACGTTTGTCTCCGGAGAAGAGGAATAATGTACAATTGCCGCATGTTCTCCATAGGCACAGATCGGATCAAAGCTCGGCCAGAGATATCCTTCCTGCTCTTTTCTGAAGTTCTCCAGCTTCTCAGATGCGCTCAGCTCTGTAATCGTCTCTTTGCCAGCATGCTTCTTCAGCCAGTACATAAATTTTGTATGTGCCACGCCGTCTTTGATGTGACCTCTTCTGATATTCTCGATCTCAGCTGCATTTTTCACGCACTTCATCAGCACTTCCGGATTTTCTTCCTTTACAATACGGACAGCTTCCGGAATATTGCGATACAATGCATAATTCACTCTCTGTGGATCCAGAAGAATTGAAGCCCCCTCCGGAAGAGATTTTACATCTTCATAGATTGCATTGTATGGATGCAGATGTACCTGACACTCCTCAAAATGCTTTAAGATATTCTCATCAAACTTTCTTTCATCTGCATATAATTCCACAGAATCCATGGTGATCAGCGCATAAGAAAGCAGAAGCGGAAAATACTCCACATCCTGTCCGCGCACATTCAGCAGCCAGTCAATATCATCCAGGCTGGTCAGAAGATGATAGCCTGTATTTTCTTTCTCCATTCTCTCTCTGACTCGTTTTAGTTTCAATGCCGTAGATTCTCCTGTACAGGTCTCTTCCAGATAAAATGCCGGTTTTTCAGACAGAGCCGGTCTCTCTTCCCAGATCTCATCAACCAGATCACAGCCATAGTACACCTGTCCGTGCTTCTCTTTCGCGATTTCTTCGTACTGTTCTCCTTCTGTAATCCCGATGGTTCTTCCGTCAAATCCGATATTTTCAGATTCTCCCAGTACAGATTCGATATATTCTGCGATCGTAGGCACTCCCGGTTCTCCCATCTTCTGCAGACGGATCCCGCTTCCCTGAAGCTGGCTTTCTGCCTGAAGGAAATATCTTCCGTCCGTCCAGAGACAGCTTTCTTCTTTTGTGATGACAGCAGTCCCTGCTGATCCTGTAAATCCTGTGATAAATGCTCTGGATTTAAAGTGTTCTCCTACATATTCACTCTGGTGATAATCTGCTGTCGGAATCATATAAACAGAAATATGGTGTTCTTCCATTTTCTGACGTAATCGTTCTATTCTATCTTTGATACACATAAAATCGTCCTCCTTTGCCACGGGTAATTATATCACTAAAACAGATTCTGCACAAGGAATTGAATTTTTATTTCTTTTCCGGACAACAAAAAAGGACCGGAAAACTTTCATCTTCCAGTCCTTTTCTTTCATTTTATTATACCGGATATGCTCCGTCTTCTGTATCTGCTACTTTTGCATCTACTTTTGTCTGCTGAGCATCTCTGTATTTGAAGAAGTCTGTTGCAACCTGTGGGAACAGTGCATATGTCAGCACGTCCTCATCCTGCTGGCTGTACTGTGCACACTCGTTGCGCAGTGTATCCAGCTCGTTTGGAATCAGATCTGCAGGACGGCATGTGATCACTTCTGCATCTTCTCCGATTACTTTTTTCTGTACTTCCGGATTGAATGGTTTTGCTGTCGCACCATATTTTCCGGACAGTACGTCTTTTGTCTCTTTTGTCGCCATCTTATAGCGTTCTCCCATCAGTACGTTGAACACTGCCTGAGTACCAACGATCTGAGAAGAAGGTGTAACAAGCGGCGGCTCTCCAAGGTCTTTACGCACACGCGGTACTTCTTCCAGAACCTCGTAGAATTTGTCCTCTGCTCCCTGTTCTTTTAACTGGGATGTCAGGTTGGAAAGCATTCCTCCCGGTACCTGGTACAGAAGTGTTTTGATGTTGACACCAAGGTTCTTCGGATTGAGCAGTCCGGATTCGAGTGCTTCGTCCCTGATCGGTCTGAAGTAATCAGCAATCTCTGCAAGCAGGTTCTGATCCAGTCCTGTATCGTATGGAGTTCCTTTGAATGTCTCTACCATAACTTCTGTTGCCGGCTGAGAAGTTCCGAGTGCAAATGGTGACATTGCTGTATCGATGATGTCAGCTCCTGCCTCTACAGATTTCAGGTATGTCATAGAAGCAACACCTGATGTGTAGTGTGTATGCATCTCGATCGGAATCTCAACGGCTTCTTTTAATGCTGTCACAAGCTCTGTAGCCTGATATGGGCAAAGAAGACCTGCCATATCCTTCACACAGATTGAATTTGCTCCCATGTCTTCAATTCTCTTTGCCAGCTCTACCCAGTATTCCAGAGTATAAGCGTCTCCAAGTGTATAAGACATCGCAACCTGTGCATGCGCTTTTTCTTTATTTGCTGCTGTAACTGCTGTCTGCAGGTTTCTCATATCATTCATACAGTCAAAGATACGAATGATGTCGATTCCGTTTGCAGCAGATTTCTGAACAAAATATTCTACTACATCGTCTGCATATGGACGATATCCCAGGATATTCTGTCCACGGAACAACATCTGCAGCTTTGTATTTTTGAATCCGTCACGGAATTTACGAAGTCTCTCCCATGGATCTTCGTGCAGGAAACGGAGTGATGCATCAAATGTAGCTCCTCCCCAGCACTCTACTGCATGATATCCGACTTTATCCATTTTATCCACGATCGGCATCATCTGCTCTGTTGTCATTCTTGTCGCAATCAGAGACTGATGCGCATCACGCAGAATTGTTTCTGTAATTTTAATTGGTTTTTTTGCAATTTCTGCCATTTTTACTGTCCTCCATTATTATTTCACACCAAAGATCGCCATAAATGTTCCGGCTGCTACCGCAGTACCGATAACTCCGGCAACGTTCGGTCCCATCGCATGCATCAGCAGGAAGTTTGTAGGATCTGCTTCTGCTCCGACTTTCTGAGAAACACGAGCTGCCATAGGAACCGCAGACACACCCGCAGAACCGATCAGAGGATTTACCTTGCCCTTTGTTGCCCAGCACATCAGTTTACCGAACAATACTCCGGCTGCTGTACCGAATGCAAACGCAATCAGTCCCAGTGCAACGATTTTCAGTGTATCCATGTTCAGGAATGCTTCTGCACTTGTTGTAGCACCTACAGATGTACCAAGCAGGATTACTACGATATACATCAAAGCATTGGATGCTGTCTCTGTCAGCTGTCTTACAACTCCTGATTCTTTGAACAGGTTACCAAGCATCAGCATACCTACCAGAGGAGCTGTTGTAGGAAGAATCGTACATACTACGATCGTAACGATGATCGGGAAGAGGATTCTCTCCAGTTTGGAAACCGGTCTTAACTGCTCCATCTTGATCTTACGCTCTTCTTCTGTTGTAAGAAGCTTCATAATCGGCGGCTGAATGATCGGAACCAGTGACATATAAGAATATGCCGCTACCGCGATCGGTCCTAAGATTGCTGTCTGCTGTAATTTTCCTGCAAGGAAAATAGAAGTCGGACCGTCAGCACCACCGATGATAGAAATCGCTGCAGCCGCTTTGTCAGAGAATCCCATTGCCATTGCTCCAAGGTACGCGGCGAAAATACCAAACTGTGCTGCCGCACCCAGAAGGAAACTCTTCGGGTTCGCGATCAATGGTCCAAAGTCTGTCATCGCACCGACACCAAGGAATATCAGAGACGGCAGGATTGACCACTCATCCAGAACATAGAAATAATACAGAAGTCCGCCTGTTCCGTTCGCCGAATCTTCTGCATGAAGCATGATATCCGGATAAATATTAACCAGAAGCATACCAAATGCAATCGGAACTAACAGCAGCGGTTCAAAGCCGTGTCTAATCGCCAGATAAAGGAAAAAGCAGGCAACTGCGATCATAATCAGGTTTCCGAACGTCAGGTTCATAAACGCAGTCTGCTCTACCAGGTTCCCCAGCGTATTTGAAATATATTCCATTTGTCAAAACCTCCTAGTTTAATGTGGCTAATACTGCTCCTGACTCTACTGCGTCGCCTACTGCCACATCAATGCTAGCAACTGTACCATCTTCCGGAGCTACTACAGGGATTTCCATTTTCATAGCTTCTACTGTCACGATGGTATCTCCTGTTTTTACAACCTGTCCTACACTTGCGTCAATACTGAATACTTTTCCTGCTGCTCCTGCTTTTACCTGGATGCTTCCTGCTCCCGCTGATGCTGCTTTCGGAGCCGGTGCCGGAGCTGCCTTTGGAGCCGCAGGTGCAACCGGTGCCGCACCTGCACCTTTTTCTTCTACTGTTACATCATATACATTTCCATTTACAGTAATTGTATAATTTTTCATTTTAAAATCCTCCTGATTATTTCCATTTGTTCCATTTATTTGATTGTCTTCTCTTAATTGAGCGAACTACAAATCCGTCTGTGGAAGTTCCCTCTGCCGCTGCGATTGCGGCTGCGATGACTGCTACAAGTTCTGTATCATCTGAAACATCTTCCACCACTGGTGCCGCAGCTGGTGTCGGCGCCGGTGCTTTTGCCGGTTCTGCTGTTTTATTTTTCTTAAATTTCTTCTCAAGTTCCGGAATAAATCTGAACAGAGAAATAATGAATGAAATAAAGATCAAAACAACGAATACAGTTCCCATTCCAAGGATGGTATTCAGTCCCGCCTTTTTCAGAATTTCTGAAGTAGAATAATGTGCATTGATCGTCATACTGTCCATTTTCTGTTCTTCATCAAATGTAAACTCGATATCTGCCGTCTTATTCTCATACTCTGCTTCTGTAGAAACAACGATACCAGAGCTTGTCATCTCTGCCTCGAAGTCCCCATAACTTATGAACTCTCCGCATTCCTTTTCTCCCGCTTTCCAGGATTCAACCATAGAAAGGAAGTTTTCAGAATCTACAGGAAAACCGGTGTTGAGAAGCATCAGATTCAACTGCAAGTCTGACATTTCCTCATACTGATCAAAAACTTCATCCGGTGTCTGACTGAAGCTGCTGACAATTGCCTCTGAATAAGCCATCATAGACTCTCTATCATTACTTGTTGTCGTATCTGCCTCACTGCCGCATCCTGAAACACCTAAGGTAAGAGCACAGGCAAGTACGATTAAACTTAATTTTTTCTTCACTTCGCCTCACCTCACTAAACCGTACCGTGTTTCTTTGCCGGACGATCCTCTCTCTTTGTGAACAGCATCTCAAATGCTCCGATCACATATTTTCTTGTGTCGGCTGCATCAATGATTGCATCCACATATCCTCTTCTTGCCGCAGAAACCGGACTGGACTGCAGCTCTTTGTATTCTGCTGCCTTTTCTTTCAATGTCTCTGCGTCTGCATCTGCATACATGATCTTTGCTGCCATAGAAGCATCCATCATTCCGATCTCAGCTGTCGGCCATGCGTATACCAGATCTGCTCCGATAGATTTACTGTTCATCGCAATATATGCGCTTCCGTAAGCTTTTCCTACGATCACATTAACCTTTGGTACAGATGCATTCGCGAATGCGTAAGTCAGTTTTGCAACTGCACGTGCCATATCCTTCTCAGCTTCCAGAGTTGCTTCAAATCCTGTCACGTTTGTCAGAGATAATACCGGAATCGAGAAAGCATCACAGAAATTGATAAAATCTGCTGCTTTTTTACATCCGTCAACTGTCAGAACCTGTCCATAGGACTCTGCATTTCCTTCTGCATCATATACTTTGGAACGGTTTGCAACAGCTCCCACTGTCATTCCGTTCAGACGGATAAATCCTGTTACCATTTCTTTTGCATATTCTCTCTTGGTTTCAAAGAAAATATTGTTGTCAGAAATTGTGGCAAATGCAATTCCTGTATCTTCCGCAGCATTGGCAAGATCTGCGCAGACACGGTTGAGGTCATCTGTACACTCATCATAAGATGCATCATCTTCAAAATTTGCAGGCAGCATGCAGATCAGAGAACGGATCTGTCCCAAAATCTCTTCTTCTGTACCCGCTGCATCTACAAGACCAGCTGTCTTGCTCTGATACTCGGCACTTGCTGTATTGCACTTGGAATCAATGTTTCCGTCCAGTGCATTTGGTGAATTCACAAACAGCTTTCCTTCTTTATTTTCCATGAATGTGAAATCCGTCAGTCCCGGCACGACTGCAAGACCACCGCCACACATTCCGAAAACAGCTGTGATCTGAGGGATCACACCGGATGCCATTGCCTGTTTGAAGTACAGGCTTCCAAATGCTTCCAGAGCATCTGTTGCTTCCTGAAGACGAAGTCCCGCACAGTCGATCAGTCCGATCACCGGCGCTCCCATCTTCATCGCCATGTCATAGATGTTGGCAATTTTTTTCGCATGCATCTCACCGATCGCACCTTTTAAAACAGATGCATCCTGGCTGTACACATACACGAGATTGCCGTCGATCACTCCATAGCCGGTGATTACTCCATCAGCCGGAGTTTCTTTTTCCTGCAGGTTGAAATCTGTATTTCTTGCTGTTACAGCAGAACCGATTTCAACAAAGCTACCCCCATCAAGCAGTGTGGCAATTCTTCTGCTTGCTGAGTTTTTTGTTGCATTGTTGCTCATATTCTAGCCCCGTCAGCTGACACTGAGATTCCCGTATTTCTGCATATG
>OAWC01000706.1_pt1 | contig 18488 bp, 17 predicted proteins | sample 1495331 | NCBI WGS metagenome assembly OAWC01 (sample SAMEA2580115, study PRJEB22360) | human gut metagenome | biome: human gut; feature: human-associated habitat; material: faeces | place: Denmark | collected 2008/2010
TAACAGCATCCCGCGCTGTGAAGAAATTCTCATAGGCAGTATTCTGTGCATCCTCCAGTTCTCCCAGACTTGGCTGTATCTCACTCATTTACTGCACCTCCACTTCTTCAAAGTGTATTCCCATCGGCCTGCGCCGCAGCAGGCTCTCTGCCAGAGGCAGACTGACAATCGGATCCTTTCTCTGGTTCCCTTTCAGCAGGAACAGGTTATGCTGTCCAATTTTCCCGCTGTCTAAAACCAGACGCTTTACCGTCCCGTTGGGATAATATTCCGTCTGACTTCCCACCGCATCCAGCTGATCCATTAACGTATGTACATACCGGTACTGCCGGGAACTCTCCTTGTGGATTAGAACTACCTCCTGGAAGAACAATCCCGGTTCATACGCATCCAGAATATTCCGGAATCTTCTGGAGAACATGGTTACCGGATGCTGTAGAAAATCCCATCTGGCCTCGTTGCCATCCCCTGCCAGATACAATGCCACAACACTGTCCAACTGGCTGCTGTCCTCTTTAGAAAACACATGACGGCTCCCATTGATATCAAAATCACGATACTGAATAGATCCCGGCAGATTTTTGTCCTGCGTAATAAAGAAATACCTCATGATTCTTCCTCCCTGTCCAGACGGATTACCTGAAGCTGCTCTGCACTGATTTCCAGAAACGGAACACTTTCTGCGGGGAACACAGCGGCAGTAAGTTCAGCTCCGGCAAAAGATGTCTGTTCAAACGTGCACTCCCGAAAATCTGCCCCCCACAGATTACACCCTTCAAAGCTGCATCCCGTCAGTCTGGTTCCGGGGAAACGGCTTCCTTCCAGATTGCAGTTCTGAAATACAATGTTTTGTACGGTGCTTTCCTCAAACGTAATAAAGCGCATATCCATGTCCCGGATCGTTCTGTCTGCATAGGTGCCTTTATACCAATAACTGAACACCATCTTTTCCGGCTCTCTGGCTGCCTTTGACAGTTCGGTCTTCCAGACGCCGGGATCCTTTTCCACCCGGTCCGTCTGAACCAGTATTTCGGTCTGATCACGATATTCCCCCCACCTCAGGACCCAATAGGGAGAACGGGTAACAGGCTCAAAGATTCCCTTTTTCTCCCAGTCCCGCAGACGATAGCGAAGCACCTGACAGATCATATTGTCCATAATGGTCAGTTCATCAAACAGCAGATTCTGAATGTCATATTCATTGACAGAGACACCATATCCCTGATTGGCACAAACTAACTCATTCCAAAGTTCATCCAAAGGTGTAAGCAATTCCTTTACATCCACATACACCTCAACCGGTTCCTTATCCATATACCAGCTCATATCGAGACCGTGAAGCTGAACCCGATAGTTTCTGTTGATCGTATCTGACTTCAACAGAGAAAAATACAAAAAACATACATACTCCTTTCCCTGTTTTTCCATCTGCTCTCCCAGAAGCTTCATGGCTTTTTCTACCACAGCCTCCCAATCCTCGGCATGTTCCAGAACAGAATCCCCCATATGGCTGCGGAATGCTGCTATTTTTCTCGATACCGCTTCTCTGTAATTCTGCAAAGCCGTTTCTCTGTCCATCTGTCTCTCCTTCAAAACATGTTAATCCACGATTACTTCTGTTCCCTGCATAATAACGTTGCCTTTGCTGGATACAATCTGTCCGCCGCTCAGACTATGCATAATAAATTGTTCCGATACATGAAGCGTTACCTGCTCCTCCGCATGAATCGCAATCTCTTCCTGTGCCATTGCCTTCACCATAGACTGAGATTGTATTTTGACCTTTCCATCCGTCTGAATTGTCACTGCGGATGCTGCTTTTCCACAGGAAAGCTTTATATACCCCGGGGCCAGTGCAAGCTCCTGCCCGGATTTGGTGCGCAGATACCGGTTGTCCGGATCGCTCATCCGATCTTCTCCACTCTGCGGTGCATCGTAATTACTTACAGCACTCAGTGCAATTGCCTCAGATTCTGCCTTGGAAGGAAAATATATCCGCACATCATCTCCCACCTCCGGCATGCAATACCATCCGCTGCCATCTGAGGATGCAGACAGGGTGGAATAGGGGAACCAGTACAATGCACGTTTCCTGCTGTTTCCATCAATTGCCATTGCTACCTGCACTTTTGTACCTGATACGTTCACCACATTGCCATTCAGCGCTACCCCGATCAAATGCATGGGATAGATCACAGGCCTTGTAAGCCCCTTTGCACTTTGTAATTTATAAGTTCCCTGCATCTCCTGATCTTCAAAGGAATATCTGCATGCATAAACCACAAAAGGATTTCCCTGTATCCGGACCGGATCAAAGATTCCCATAAGCTGTTCTGAAACGACCGTATAGCGGGTAAAATCCGATGCATGCACCTCTCTGCCGTTTGCCTTCAGCTCATAATATCCGTCCATATCCTTTTCCATATCCAGAATATGACAGGGAAATGCTGACTCCATAAGCTCCGGAACTCCCGCATATAATTTTAAGCCGGGCTGTCGGCAGTCCGGAGTGATCATAATACCTTCCCTGGAAAGCACTCTCTGCAGGAATTTCCAATCCGTCTCCTCATACTGAACGATCAGACTTCCAACCGCCTTTCCCGCAGCAGCATAGATCAGATCAGCATCCTTATAATTTGCCAGTATTTCCTGTGCTAACTCCTGAAAAGTCATCTTAGCGTTCTGGAAAGAACGGGAATGTTTCTCCCGATCCATAAGCCAGCTGCGGCTCTTTCCTTCTATTCGTACAGTCTTCACCTGACCGCTTTCCGTTATCTGAATATCCGTCAGGATGCCGGAGAACAGGATCTTCCTGCCTTCTCCTTCGCGCAGAAGTACTTCAAGATCCTGACAATCTGAGATTTCAAATACAAACTCTTCTTCTGTCACACGGGCAAGGATCACCAGCGTACTATGCTCTCCTGCCCGGGATTCTATTTCACACTCCAACACCTCTGCCAGATCCAGCCCGTTTACTTCTATATCATGCAAACTGTACATAATATCCCTCCGCTAATTGTTGATAATCATAGCAGCATCGATTTTCACTGTTTCGTCTGTTACGGTAATATTTCCCCCCGCATCATTGATAAACTGTATCCGGGATCCCGCTGTCACACTCATCATTCCATCCGTGCTGAAACACACTGCCTCCGCCGCGCTGATTTCAATGTCATCATCGGTAACAATTTCGGCGTTTCCATCATTTGTCAGAGTGACAGTTCCTTTATTTCCGCCAACGGCCAGTTGTATTCCGCCTTCTATAAACCGGACAGCCTTTCCATCCGGCATGGTAATATCCTTCAGATCAGGCCTGCTCATCGGACTGTCAGATGCAGGCGACGAATCTCCCTGAATATTTGCAATCGCATAGCTTTCCTTCTCATCTGCGGTGGGGAAGAAAATCCTTACCTGATCCCCCGGTCTGGGCATGCAATACCATCCACTTCCATCCGGAGATGCTGCCACTGTAGAAAAGGGGAAAAAATACTTTTTCCTGTAATTTGCCAAAGCATCCGTCTCTAATTGTGCCTGAAGCCGATTCCTGCTGACGGCCGTAACCACCCCGTTTATGGATACTCCACCGAGGAACGGATTGTAATATTTCAGTTTCCTCAGTCCCTCTGCAAAATACAGATAATATCTGCTGACAAAAAGTCCCTGCCGGAAAAATCTTTCGATTTTTCCGATATACAGTTCTTTCCCTTTGAATAGCACTTTTTCTCCCAATGGAAGAATGTCATATGTCTCTATCTGATAGCAGATCTGCCCTTTCAGTCCTTTTTTTGTCTCTCTGGGCGCAGCATTACGATGCAGAACATAGGGAAGCAGATCCCAGTCTGCATCCTCCTCTGTATCCATCAATCCTACTCTCAGATAAATCCCCGGTTCATTGCCTGCAATATACGCACTGGCACCATACGCGGAAAGAACACGGTTCAGAAATTCCCAATCCGTTTCCTGATACTGCACCATAATCTGCCCTAATGCCTTATCTTCTATGGAGAACAGAATCTGACTTTGCGAATAAGGCTCCAATATCTTTTGAATTAACTGGTGGGAGGTCATGGCTACGTCCTGAAAAGACCGGTTCCTTACTGTAAGATCCATCTGATAGCTTTCCGTCAGTGCCTCCAGATGCAGCACACACCTTCCTCCCTGAGCCTTTACTTCCATACAGGTCACCGTGCCGTAAAACAACGGTTTTATGGTCTCTCCGAGCATTACAAATAATCCGATATGACCATCTTCCTCGTACAGAAGATAATCCTTCAGTTCCTCCTGCGTCTCTGCATCTGCGGAAAGGAATCCGTGCTTCCCGGGATTTTCACTGATGCAGCATGTCAAAACCGACAGACGCGTACTTCCCAGTATCAGAAAAAGACTCCCATAGGTAATCGCATCCATACGCTGCTCCCTCCCTTCTAACGGTTCATTTCCTCAATCACATGCACCATTGCCTCCAGCAACAGTCCCATGCCTTTTTGCTCTTCCTCCGGGCAATTCAGGTTTCCCGCATATATCCTGCCGCCTTTTTTCAACCGAAAGACGATGTTAAAAAGACGTCCTCTGGATGTAGGCGCCGTATAGCAGAAATATTCCATATTTCCTACCACCGCCTTTTTCCCGGGCTTAATATATATGTGCATATCCTTCATGGCTTCTTTGGTCTGCTCGATCCATTTATTCAGAGGCATCTTCACTTTTGTGCAAGGTGCATCAGATACATTAAAAACAACCTTGCGTGCATTGCTTGCCAAAAGAATCATTCCGGCTTCATTTTGCTCCACATCATAGAAATTTTTAATAAAAGGAACCGTCAACCGTCCTTCCAACAGGTCCTTCGGTTCAAACTCCAGCAACAATGTATAGAGATACTGTCGTCCGCTTCGTATCCCCTCTATCATCTCCTCCAGCGTATAAGTAATCCGCTCCCTGGGATCATACTGTTTCCGCAGGCGTTCTCTTTCCTCCTGTTCTTCCCGTTCCCGCTGCTCTCTGATAAACCGTGCTATGGACAAATCCATTTCGTTTTCCATGCCTGCCGCCTCCTTTTCCCTCACACCGTTAAAGCATGAGCAATGTTCCCTCTTTCTTTCGGGTCTGTCCGGGAATCTCTTCCCTTCCGCCCGCTTCACCCAGAATTCTCTTCAATGCGCCATACATCTGCATATTTGTGTATTCCTTATTCTGCCCCAGCCTTGCATGAAGATAGGCACGGACCGCCTCATAAGGCATGGCTTCCTTCCTTTGCAGACATTGGAGACAGAATGCACAATCCCACGGATCTGTCACAGCATACTTTAATAATTCTCTTGCAAAACTCTTTAAAATCTGCGGCCAGATGCCGGGATGATCCAGTGCGGCATAAGGCACGTAAATACGATTCACCGTATCAAATTCGGTCTCGTAATCATAAAAGTCCACATAGTCTGAGCGAAGTCTTGCTCCCGCCTGAAGTTTAAACCGTGCCAGCTCCAGTTCCTGTTCTGCATCCGGCTCCTGTTCATCCACAATGATTTGTGACAAATACTCTTCACCGCCGCTGCCGATGGTCTTATCCCAGAAATGTACCTTTACATATGCCATTTTTCCTTCTGCTTTACACGTAACAGGATATGGTCTCTCCAGAAAATAGGGCACACCTTTGTAACACAATATTCCCGGCAGAAGAATCATCCCTGTCTCCGTTCCCGTAATGTCACATCCATACAGAATTCCATCGCTGTAATTCTGATACTGCAATCCAAACAGGCTTCTGGGAAAATCCCTGAGATTTTCCCACATCTCTTTTTTTAAAAGTCTTTTGGGTTCAAACACAGGATAAATATTCTGAAACATTTTCTCTCCCTTCAGCAGATCGCGATCTCCCCGATCCGCATCGTCTCCTCTACTCCGATTATCCCGAAATGATATTCATAAAAGATTTCCACCCGATACCGGATGTCCAAAAACGTATCGATCAGGAATCGGATCCTCTGCTCCAGGTTCCGCTCTCTCTTCCATCCGGTATAGATCAGAATCTCATCCGGATAGGCGTTGTTGTGATAGACGATGCTATCCGCCACCAGACCATGAACCATATCCAGAAAAACCGGCAGGACACTGCCTGTCCGGAAGCTGTTCAGCCATCCGCCCAGCAATATCTCCTGCTCTTTGCTGCTCATTGACCGGAATACGTTTCCTGCTATTTCTCCGAAGTTTCCGTCCAGAATCTCTTTTGCAAGAAGTCTCTTGTGGTAATCTTCCCTTGTCATGCCCATCCTGATATCATTCTGTGCCAGCATATGCAGGCATAAATTTGTCAGACTTTCCCGCAGTGAGGGGAACTCTGCCTCATCCGGTGGAAACATTTCACAGAATATGTCATAAAAGCGATAATAGGTATTCACCTCTATGTTGATGTCTTCCGGCTGCTCCTCTTCTCCCAGCCAGGTCTGGTTGAGACAGGGCAGGGACAGTTCCATATACCCGCTGCCCTGTGGCGCATGGACAAACCGAAGTCTCTCTTCCGGAATCTGTTCCTTTTTCGCTTCCAATAGTACTTCCCAGAGGTACCTCATACCAATATTCCCCCACAGTCATATTCCGGATAGATCCGCTGTACCTCAGATACCAGAAAACTCAGAATATCTCTCTGCAGCCACCTCTCCTGTTTTCCCGGTTGGAAATAGAGAACCAGTTTCTTCTGCGTTGATCTGAGCCGGATCTCATCCGGAATAAAGCAGTTCACCGCGTATGTCTCCCTATTGCCCGGAAAGTCGTCCTCTACCTGACAGTCCTGATAACGTACATAATCCTCCAGCCCGAATCCCTTTATGAAATGCGCCAGCTCTGTTTTGGTCCTGATCTGCTGGTTCCACTTTCTCTGGTATTTCTCTGCAAAGCTTTCTTCCCGGCCGTTTCCCATGATGGGAAAGGTATAGCGGTCTATCTTCTGCTCCTGGGAAGAACGGATCTGATAGATCCCCCATTTTTTTGCTTCACCGGTTTTGCATACGATTCTTAATCTTTCCCCTTCCTGACTGACACTCTGCACATTCCTGTCATCCTCCACCAGATATGCATGATTTATTCCATGCTTCTTCAGGGAAACGCTGTGTTCATAATTCTGATGGTCTCCGCAGGGTATGGGGAAACCGATGCTGTCCAGCTCAAGTCTCTGAACATTCCATACCGGAATGACATCTTCTTGAATCATACTGCTGTATTCTCCAAACTGGATGGTTACCCGCCTGATTTTCTCTTTGCCGGTAATTCCTTCCGGGAGCCCGGTCACGATCATGTCCGCCATCTTATACAGATAGGGTGCATTGGCGGTCTGCCAGGGTATGCCGTTTCTGGTAAACAACAGATACAGGTATTCTATTTTTTTCAGATACTCCCGATTTTCCCGCAGACGGATCTCCACCTTCCATTCCTTCTCCGGTTCTTCGGTCTCGATGACGCCTTCAAACACAGGCTGCAATGCCAGCAGTTTCTGCTGTTCCAGAAAATCGCAGCGTAACATGACTTTCATCAGCCGGAACGCTCCCTCTTCTTCCACCGCCCGCAGAATTTCCTTCATATCATACAGTTTTTCTGCCAGATCACTTTCATCCATTGGTGACAGCAGATGGTGGGAGGCATCGAAAAATTCCCTCTCCACAATGCCTGTCTTTACATAATAGCGGTTTTTGTCATAGTCCAATTCTTCTTTGATGCGGCGCTCCAATCCCTCGTACATCTCCCGATTCGTGTCATACAGGGATAAAAAGACTCCTTCCATCAGATTCTTGAAGATCACCCTTTCTTCCAGACTGCTTATGGATTGTATCTCCTTCTGGATTATCTCTTTCATTACGTCCATGCCGTCTTCCTGACCTGACCACCCCATAATGCACACCTACTTCCTTCCGTCAAAGAAATTCAGTTCCCAGGTATCGTCTTCAAAATCGAAGAAGGTTTCTGCACCTTTATATAGTTCCTCTTGATCTCTCAGGATGGGCAGCACCACAAATCCCCAACGTTCCTTGGAAACCCATACAAAGAACTTCATCTCTCCCTCTAAAATGATATCTGTTTCTTCCTGAATCACCGTACCCGCATAATCCTCGTCGATCTCCTTCTGGGTAGTCTTCTCAAATTTAGAAGTGTCATAGGCAAAATGGTATGTCCTGAGCCATTCCCCCTGTTCATCATTAAGATACAGATCCAATTGATTTCCGATGTGGAAACGGGAAATGTATCCGATCACATTCTGCGTATCCTGACTCTTAATCAGGGTTTTCTCTTCCTTTTCATGGGTATACGCCATAATCTCATAGGGCAGGCTGCCTACTCTATAGTTCTCGTTTACCTTCATGTATCCCAGCTTGCAGTTCATAAAGTAAGCAAGTGCTCCCTCCAGACAGCACATTTTCAGTTCCGTCCCTGCATCGTCCCGCCGGACACCCTGTATCCGCTTTCCCGGAACATACTGTTTGAGCGCTTCCAGAAACAGTCTCGATTTGCAGGACTGCCCCGTCAGCTTGATCATCTCATATTCCGCAAGCTGTCCTTTTTCAAATTTCTGATCGAGAAAACGCTCCATCAGTCCATATATTTCCGGTCTCAATAGTTCCTCTATTTCATGTAAATACAGACAGATTTCCAAAGGTCCGGAAATCGTTTCCAGCTGCTCTGCAGCGGATCCGCCATCTCCTTTTCCACAGAAGGAAAGCTTCCATTTATCTAAGAAGAGATCCTCTCCCTTATTCGTGGATATTTTCAGCCTGTAACAGAATCCAGCTTGAAAAAACAGCTTTTTCACCTGTTCTGCCAGTTCAAAAAGGTAGTAGTAATTATTCTTGACGTAGAAATACTGCTCCCTGCTCCTGCCCTCATACTCCTTAAACCGGGTAGGCAGCCACTTTTCTGCCTGAAGGTATCGTCTCTCCAGTTCCTCGTAAGCGGATTTGCCTTCCTCTGCGCCCCCTATGAATAAGGCTTCTTTCGTCTGAAATCCCAGTTCTTCCGTCAGACGCAGCTTTAAAAGCTGAAGAATACGGTAGGTCAGGTTATTTCCGCCCAGATTTGTGTCGCCGTTTTCATAGCGTGTTTCCAGATCAATGATATAGGACACCCTGTTATTCTCAATCCGGAACCGCCCGGAAGTTAAATCTGTGGTTCCGCCGCCACAGTCAATCACAAGGGCGTGATACCATCTGCGTTCCTCATATGCCTTTGCCCGGATCATGCTGTGAATGCTGTGGAACAATACGGCCATTCCCTCGTCCAGCTCGCAGTTCACGGTATATTCCGGAAGCAGTTCCTTGAACACCCGCCGGAACTTCTCTTTCTGCCGGATCGGTGCCAATAGCTGAATATTGGTAAAGCTGCACTTAAACTGCTGACGCGCCATTTCCAGAAGATGATCCAGATAGGCACGGAGCATCTCTTTTCTCGGAAACTGGTATTTATATCCACTCTTTAATATGACGCTCTCCACCCGGTCTGCATCGCTGATCCACCGCTTGATATCATAAAATACAGCTGCATCCTCATCCCGGTAGTTCTGCCTGTTCATCTCCTGTGCATCATAGCCAAACAAAAATTCCGTTTCTCCGCCCGCTTTTTCCTGCACACCGATCACACTGGGAATAATCGTTTTTCCCTTCGCCGTCGCGATCCGCATACTTCCATCCGACAGACAGATTCCCATGGTGGTATTGGAGCTTCCAAAGTCGATCACCAGCGGCAGATCGGCCTGGGGAATCTGTCTTTCCTGAACATCCAGAAGCGGAATGCGAACAGCCTCCGTATGTCCGGGCGTGAAGACATGATTTCCGTAATAACAGTCATACAGAAATTCCGAGATTGCTTCATTCGGGAAATACAGAATGGAATACTGATGCTTCTCCAACGGACATACCGGCATCCCTTTTCCCTTAAACAGATACGCCACATCCTCTATTTCCTCTATGTAGAAACAGGTATATATTTTAAATGCCTCATCCACCAGCAGGAGATTTCCGGCGAAAAGCTTTTCCTCAGATTTGATCCGGTAGCCGTCCAGTTCATTCATTTCCGTATCATGGAAAATCGTAATGGTACCGGGTATATCCACTTCCGGAGTCTCCAGAAAACGGATGACCTGATGCTTCAAAAACTCCTGTATGCGTTCCATTCCGCCTTCACAGAATTCTCTGATATGTCGGTATTCCTTCTGTCCCCTGAACCGCATAATCAAACGGATCAGCCCATCCTTGTCGTCATTTTTGGCAGAAGAAACCACCAGACGCTCTTTTCTGCATATTTCACGCAGGTGAAATGTCGTCATCTTTTCCAGTTCACTCTGTCTGTAGGTATGTTTCTCCGTCACTCCCTGACTGGGATTCAGGGTATAAGTATACCGGCTCATGCTTTCTCCCATCTGTTTCCCCTTCCACACATCCTTATTCTGATTTCTGCTTCTCCGCCTCTGCCTGCGCTTCCTTTGCTGCAATTCCGGCCTGGGCAGCTTCCATCTTTTTATCAATTCCGTCGGCCAGCTCCGTCAGACCCAGCTGCTTATAGGAGGCCTGGGCCACACGATAAAAGGTAATGGCACTTTCATAACTGCCTTGGGCCAACAGTTCATTTCCCTGATTCTCCATATTTATGGCGTTCTGCTGGTCATTTGTCTTCTGATCCTGATCCAGTGCCCGGCTGACCGCCTCTGCTTCGATCTGTTCCTGCAGGCGTTTCTCCGCCGCTAACTGTTCCTTTTCCAGCGTTTCTTCCGCTGCCATCTGTAACTCCAGTGCTTCCTTCTTTCCATCCATGAAGTAAAGCGCTGCAGCCTTTTCCTTTGCTTCCTGATAGAGTGCAATGGCGCCTGTCAGATTGTCATACTCCTCTTTTCTCTCTCCCTGAGCAATCAGATCAAACACTTCTATGTACCCTTCCGTCCGGTTAAGCTGTCCCTCAATATAGGAAAGTCCCACATTTCCGTTTTCCACCGCCATCTGTCTGGCTGCAAGATACAGTTCCTGTGCTTTCTGATATTCCGCTGCGCTCAATGCTTCATCCGCTAAGATCACCTGCTCTGCCAGTTTCGTATAGGAATCGGCCTCCCGATATTCCTGCTCCTTATGCAGGCTGTCGGCCAGCTTTTTCGCTGCCTCATATTCTTCCGCCACTTTCTGGAAGTTACTGCAGGCAAGGTACTCCTCACCGCTTTCCATATACTGCAACAGGGACTGCGTTTTGTTCTGAATACTGCGGTACCGCAGAAACAGGGTCACGCCGACGGTAATCACCACCAACAGAACAGGCAGGACGATCATCAGAACCTTTTTGACGGAAACCGGTTTTTTCGGAGACTGATACACCTTGTTTACAGCAGTCACAGCCATGGAGTAATTGTCGATACTTCTACTGTTCTGCTCCATCAGGATACAGTCTTCCACCTGATCCAGAATATCCTTTGTCTCTTTGGCGTCATTGACGATCCGCAGGAGTTCCTGCTCTCCACACTGTTCCCATACGCCTCTGGTAAGCTGTATCAGGAGATCTCCTGCTTCCAGCTTCTTTTTCCGGGAAATCTGTATCTCCGGCTTTCCTCTTTCCCCCAGAAAGGAATAAAGATTGTTGCGCTCTTCATGCCTTGCGGCCTCATCCAGCAGGATCCGTTCCTGTTCCAACAGATTCTGCGTCAGCGACTGGTCCTTCGTCTGTTCCAGAATCCGGGCGTTCCGGATCAGGTACAGACGGCTGTTGCCCACATGACAATAGCGAAGCGTCCGGTAGTCGGTCACTGCCACCACCACAGCAACCTTTAAATGCATTCCCGCTCTTTGCTTCAGGAGCTCTGTATGTGCTCTGAGCAGATATCGCCGGAGAGTGCCCTTTCCCATCGTGGGTGCTTCCGTAAAGTCACGGATAATACTGTCTACTACCAATCTTGCACTGTTAACGGCCGGTTCGTCATCCAGACTGTCCGCCAATACATAGCAGGCAAAATCATCCATCTCCACATAACCGAAATAGTCTCGGTTAGAGAGCTTCTGTCCCTCTTCTGATATATGAAGCGTCTGAAAATCAGAATTGATTCGTCTCATTTAAGCCTCCAACCTTTGTATCAGTATGACACTTCCATTGTCCCTCTGGGGATTTCCCTTCTGCTCTGCTGCACGGATCAGGCAGTCTGCGGATTTCTGGGAATCATCCGTGTCGATCAGGATATCCTCTATTTCTCTCCAGGAAAGTTCCTCAAAGATCCCTTTGCTCATCAATAACACTTTATCTTCCGGCTTTAGCAGCACAGGCTTTTCACATACCTCTATCTCATGGAAGCCATCCTGTCCCAGATAACTCCAGACCTTTTTCTCCTCCATGCTCCAAAGCGTATCCTGTCTGGATATTTTACCGTCTTCATAGGCCTGCGCCGCCAGAACATCCAGCGTCTGCCCCTTGCTCAGCGGAATAATCTCCCCGCATGACTGCGACCCGGATATCTCCTGCCACCGCATAATACAGGTGGCTGCGATTTATAAACACTGCGCCGGTGCTGGCACCGCCTCTGCGCTCTCCTATCGTTCTCTGGATACGCTGGCTTGCCTCCAGAAACGATGTCCTGAAAAAATATATCGGATCGTTTAGCTCGCAATATGGCTCATAACGATCCAGAATCGCATCCGCTGCCACCTGTGCACAGACTTTACCCGTATTGGCACTGCCGATTCCATCCGCTATGACCGCCATCAGCCCGGCACTGCTGTCCCATATCTGGGCAACGTCCGCCTGTACCTGCCGGCTGCCGGTAGTCTGCGCAATACCGATCCCCGGCCGCTTATCAGTTCCGCAGGATCCATCTCCCCATTTCAAAATGCAGCGGCAGAAGATCAAAATGATGTATACAAGCCCCAGACCTGACAACGCCTGCATACCCATCGTCATTTCAGATCCCCCCACGAGAAATTATTTCCGCACAGAGGAACAAACAGAAAACGGCTCTGCCCCAGATTGATGATATCGTAGGGATTCAGTTCTAGCGGTACATATACAGGCTTATCGTTCAAGTACGCAATACCGGAAGAATCTCCCGGAAGTATCATGGTATTTAGGTTCTTAGGATCATATACAATGATAGCGTGATTTCTGCGGTTGATCTCATTATCCCCCAGAATCTGGATATCCATTTCATCCCCCCGGCCTACAAAATTCTTACCTTCATGAATCTTGTAATCCATACCTACCTTTGCACCCTCAATGCAGATGATCCAGCCGCACACAGGACGCACCGTCTCCTCCAGTATTTCCACGGGAGGCTCAAATCCCAGCGGTTTTTCCGCAAATGCCTCGTCCTGCGTTTTCATATTGCAGTACGGGCAGATCTTCCCATAACGTCTGGGGTTATAAATGTGTCCATTCGGACATTTCGCCAAACCCATTTTCTCCCATCTCCTATCCTTTTTATCTCTACTTCACATTACGTCAGAAGCAGCTTCGTATTCGCAATGTAAAGAACATCTCCTGCCACAACCTTACAGGGGCGGTGGATCACCCTGTAGCATTCCCCGTCTTCCACCTTTCCTACTTTTACACCGTTCTGAGACCCAAGATCCTCCACATACCATTGATCCAGACAGAAATTCAGCACAGCATGCTGAAAGTCAATAAAGCTGCTGTACTCACAGTCTGACAGATCAATATCCAGCTCCTGATCCCGCCCGGCTTTTCCGATGATCAGGGAAATCTTTCCCTGCAAGTCCCATGATTTAATGGGCTTTCCTTCCTCATCCAGCAGAATCAGCCTTTGTATCCCCTGTATTCTTTCCGCCTCTGGCATGATCTCTTCCGTATTCTTGCTGCCGCTGAGCCGGAAAAGATCATATATCGCCGCTGCCATTCCGATAACAATGACAAAATAAACCGCAGGTGCAAAGCGCCATGTCCCTATTTCCTTAAAGACAAGGAAAACAGCACCTGCTCCGCATAAAATAATCAGAACATCCAGCGTCTGTTTAACTCTTTTTCCTTTTGCTTCCCGCCGCATTTCTTTTTTCTGCCTCCTGCATGCTTCCTCTTCCGAAAAAGGCTGCAAACATTTCCTCGGGTTTGATAGGCCCCTCCGGCTTTGAGATTCTATGGTCCTGATAAGTTTCCATCCCCCTGCCGGGTTGAAATCCGAAAAACCGTTCGAACTGTCCCATATCCGGACTCTTCTCTCCAAAAGAGGTTCTGCCGTTTTTCACTTTCTCCCCTGCGTTCACAGTGTTTCGGGGGCTTTTCAGACACTCTGCATCATATTTCTTACGGCGTTCTTCATTTTCCAGACATGCATAGGCTTCCTGAATTTCATACATGCGCTCTTGCTTTGCCTTATCATCCTTTACCACATCCGGATGATATTTCTTAGCCAGACTGCGATATGCCTTCTTTATTTGTTCCGTTGATGCCTGTCTGTCTACGCCCAATATTTTATAGTAATCTTTCATGTACTGCCGCCTGTCAGTAGATTTATCAATGGGGACCACCCGCAAGCAGGCAGCCCCCTTTTATGTCTTTCCGCCAAAGCTGCATGCGGAATTTTCCTGTTTAATTAATGCTGTACCCACCTTCTACGGATACCTGCGCCATCTTATCCTTCTTCTGCTTCATGATCAGCTTAAAAGTGCCGATGCCTTCCACATCGCCGTAATCTTCCTTGTAATCCACAACAAAAGCGTTGGGATAGGAATACTTACGGACCACCTGTGAAGCAGCAATCACTTCCACAGTGACCTTACGGTAGCAGTCAGAGTTTTCTGCAGGAACCAGTGCCCATAAGCCCAGCTGTCTGGTTGCGTCAAACGGATCTCCGTCCACGGCGGTCAGAATCTTTCCCGTAACAGTGATCGTGCTGCCCAGATCTGTGGATCTGGCGTTGCTGTCCTGCGGAATGTCAGTGCTGACCTTTACTCCAGTAATGCTTGTGGTTCCCAGTTCAATCGTGGTGTTTCCCTCCACCTTTAATGTAAATCCCATAATTGGTCTCCTTTCATCTGCTATGCGCTATCTATGTATTATTTTACCGGCCTGCCGATTACTCCTCACCGAAGCCGCCCTCAAATTTAAGATTGCTCATCTTATCCTTCTTCTGCTTGATCAGAAGGCGGAAAGTGCCTGCTCCGTTCTCATCCGTAAAATCCTCTTCGTATCCCACCACGAACGCATTGGGAATGGTGATCTGACGCACAATCTGAGATGCACTCACCACATTGATCTGCACCTTACGGTAACAGTCGGATTTCTCAGCAGGAACCAGAGACCACTTTGCAAGCTTGCTGGTGTCATCCGCTGTTTCTCCGTCTACGGCTGCCAGAATCTTCCCCGTGATCAATACCGTTGACCCCAGATCCGTAGATCTTGCATTGGAATCATGAGGGATATCCGCTCCAAACTCAATGCCGGTGATGCTGGTCTCTTGTAACTTGATAGACTCGCTTCCTTCGATACTCAATCGTACTCCCATTTTTGTTTCCTCCTATTTTTTATCTGTACGGCATGTACAAGATTATTCATTTCCAGCTTTTCTCGTAAGCTGTACTTTCAGATTTTTAGTGGTATTCGCAAAGGTCACTAATACATCGCAGACACCGTTTTTCTCGTCAATACTGAAATCCAGTTCATCCCCGTCCTGAAGAATAGAATTAACATACTGACGGTCTGCATCCCATCTGCTCTTCTGGCTGTTGGGATTATTGCTGAAAAATGTCAGAATCTTATCCTGCTTAAAATCGCCACTGTAGAATCGCAGCATACGCTCAATATATGTAACGACCAGCGTCTTATAGATGGGTTCAAACTCATTGCCGTTACTTAACAGGTTGCGTGCCTTGTAAACCGTTATGTTCTTGACATTCCGGCCCTTGTATTGCGCATTGTCAGAAGAGAATACAAAGCCGAAGCCGGTGCGGTTGATGGCATTCTTGATGGTATTGGTAAAGCCGGAGATCTCTTTGGTCATGCTGGTGGTCGCCAGAAGCGCATTGTCATTGGCTTCCACATCAAACCGCACACCGGGATATTCCATGCTTGTATTTCTGAAACGCTGCTTCAGATACTCCGGACACTGCCATGCTGCCACAATGCCTGCCGCTTCATAGGCCGCACCCACATAGACTCCTTCCAGCCACATCTTCATCACATCATCCTTCTCCGCAGAGAGAGAAACATTTCCATCCTCATCCATGACCATCCGCTTATCGAGAACCAATCCGGACTTGTCCTTGGGAATGATGGTTGCGTTGGGAATGCACGGCACGGCAAACTCACTGTATGCCTTCTTCATTAGAGGCGCACACTTTTCCTTATAGATGTTGACACCTTCTGTAGCAATATAACTGAAGGTGGACTCTTCGCCGGAACAAAAGCTGAAGAAGGTTGTAATGCGGTAGGGCTGCAACGCATTCATCAGCGTTGCCACGTTCTCCATGGTATTATTACCGCTCTTCTCCTCCCGCTTGTTGCCTGCAAAACGAACTCTCTGAAGTCTGCCTCCTTCTGTCTGATTCAACTCCACATCAGGTACGATTCCAAACCAGATTGTATTGTCAAATTCATTCTTGTCGTTAGTGGTATTCAGGTATGTGATCAGGCGGGGCAGATTGCTGGCCTTTACCATCATCTCAAGGGGCAGGTTCGTAATCAGAAGCTTCGGCTGCATCCCCCTTTCCTTGACCTGATACTGGTCAAAAAAGGTCTTCACTCCCAATATTTTTTCCATCAGGGGCTTGACAACTTTTATAAAATCATCCTTACTTTTTTTGTAAAACTCCAGATAGCTGTTATAATTGCGTACTTCCAACTCCCTGTCGATGCTGCTCTCCATTGTGGAGTTTAACGGGCAGAATGTCCGCACCACCAGATCCCTCACATAGTCGGACGGATTATCATTTAATGCATCATAATCCTCCCGGAAGGTCTCCATAAGACTTGTGTTAACCTGATCATCCACCACCGCAAGCTGGGTACTCTCCTCCTGCTTCATCTCCAGAATCTTTAGTTCTCCATCATCTCCCATACTCAGAAGTCCGGCCTTGAATTCAGACTGTCCCTGCCCTGCTTCACTGTCTCCAAGCAGCAACCGGGTCTTAATGTCTTCTATCGCCAACGGCAGCATGGCCAGAACATTGTTGTAGTTCTGACTTGCCTGTTCAAACTGATAGTTCAGTTTATCACCCAGATCCAGACGTTTGGGATCTTCCTCATCCAGTTCTACATATTTACTGTAGGTATACTGGATTTCCCTGCGGACCTGCCGGATGTCATCCATGATTTTCTTAGGGGAGATCATCTCCAGAATATTGCTGAACTGGAAATCTGCATTGGCTACGCCCTGCGCATCTCTTGCGCTCATCAGTGTCGTCAACATATTTAAAAGATCATTGGATTCATTCAGCGGTATTTCCGTGATACAGTTCTGGGGAATATTTTCCGGCTTTGTCAGACTGTACTGAATGGTTCCTGTGGCTGCGTCGCACCAGGAATATACCACCGGAGTAAACTTTTCCAGAAATTCCTCAAAGCTTGAGACCAACAGCTCTTCGTTGATCTCTTTGATCTTGTCGTCATCCAGACTGCTCTTTCCCCGCACATCCCCTACTAAAGTCAGCAGATTGAGTCGTTCCGGATTGATTTCGGCAAACAGTATTGTTCTGTTTGTCTGTGTGATTGTCTCCATGGCTATCACATCCTCCTTTTACTTTGATTTATTGAAAAGTTGTGAGCAATTTTTGTCCACAACTGATGTCTACAATTGCTTCTCGGTACAATAAATGCCGTAATATTATAAATATCATTCAAATACTGCAACATAGTGGATCTCCAGATCATATCTCCCATCGGATGAAGTAATGTAGATGATATCTCCAAAACTAATACTGTACTGTATCTGCATACATGCAATTGCATTTCCCACCATGACACCGGATTTTGATCTGTGGTATAAGATTATGTTGCGGTTTTCATCAGCAATCAGAAAAATATCTTCCAACTGGAGTGCTTTTGCCTGTTCCGGATAAGTACCAAAAAGCGCTCCCAATGATACCCTGCCGTCCTTCACCTTATTCATGGAAAAAGAAAGTGGTGGAATCTCCTCCTCATCTTCCGGCTGCAATACAAAATAGGCATCCAATTTCCCACAGAAATGGTATTGCTTTTTCTCTTCCGTCAGGCGCTCCAATTCAGGCCTGGGTTTATGTAAAATCTTCCACAAAACAAATATGCCGACTATAAGAATAAGTGCAGCCACCCACCAATATGCCTGCCATATCGGAATTACCTTTATCCGATAGGCATACTGTATCGCATCTTCACCGTCACTGACCTGCAATGTGACAATATGTGTCCCTGCACTCCTTGGAGTAATCGTCAGGAGATTCCCCTCCAGGCCAACTTCAACACCTTCCTGCACACCTGTAACAGAATAGGTCAATATATCCCCGTTAGGATCTGTGAAAAATTCATCCAGATTAAGAATTCTTTCACCGTCTAAAACCGTA
>OAWC01000719.1_pt1 | contig 18019 bp, 18 predicted proteins | sample 1495331 | NCBI WGS metagenome assembly OAWC01 (sample SAMEA2580115, study PRJEB22360) | human gut metagenome | biome: human gut; feature: human-associated habitat; material: faeces | place: Denmark | collected 2008/2010
GCTATGTTTCTAATTATAAGTGAAATATATTTATTCTTATTTCGAACTCACGTTAAATAAGTGTTTTTATCGTTTCTTGTGCTACAAAGTTAGGGATTCGGATGATTCACCACTGCCCAAAAAGTGCCCAATTTTCATCTTGGAGTGCCCAAAAAGTGCCTTAATTACTACTTTTCAACTGTTCTGCCAGAGAAAACAGCACATTTTTCAATGAAAGTCCTTGAGGTGCTCCCATTTTCAATAGGATATTCTTCGTTCTTGCCTGGATGGTACTGCGGGATTGTATATGAAGGAAATGCCCCATATGTATGACGGGAACTTGCGCCAAATAGAGGCAGCATATCCGAATTTCTTCTGCAGACAGATTGTATCTTTCATCAAGATAGGTGATGATTCCATACCATCCGGCATTTGTAAGGGCTATGAACTGGCTCCACTCTTCTTCATTCAGGTTCTCTTTTGTCTCTACTTTTTGAAGCTCTTTGGTTATCCGGGACACTTTGGCGTAGAGTGCAGAAGTCTTGTATTCTTCTTGTCCATGAGCCGGTTTTTTCACAACCGGTCGGCTGACTTTTTCTTGCAAGGCTGCATTTTCCCGTTCTTTTTCGGCAAATGCTTGTTTCCTCTTTAAGTTCGCCTTGGCAATTTCGGCCTGCAGCGTTTCTTCCCATTCTTTCTTTTCGGCTTTATGCTGCAGGTGTTTCTTCCTGAAATAGAATATGCAGATGAAACTTATAGCGAGAAAAACAACACTTGTTGTATATATATAAAGAGTGCTCCGCTTGACTATTGTATTGCTGTTATTCCTTTCACGGGCAATTATGGTATTGAGAATGTCATGCCCTTGCTGATTAATTTGTGCACTGTCCTGATACATTGTTCGCTTTCTTTCCAGAAGAATGGATGTTTCCATATCTCCTTTTGCTTGTGCTATCTCCGACAAACGCATACAAGCATCTGCTTTGGTGTCGTAGTATCTTTCTGCTTTGAGTATTTTTTGCAGGAAAATGTCGGCGGAATCATACTGACCGTTCAGGAAATAGGCATTGCCAAGTAGTAGGAATGTCCTATAGCAGTGCAGGGTATCTTTCAAACCAGAATAGTTGAGGCGTGCATACTGCAATGCTTGTCCCGGCTTGGGCATAAGATTGTAAAGCATACTCAAAGAGTGGTAGATAGGAACTAATACCATACTATCAGAAAAAGCTTTTCCAATAGACAAGGCTTGCTGCATCTGCTGTTCTGCTTTTGGGTAATAATTTTTTCCTTGTGTAAGACTTATCATTCCACGTTGTGATAAAGTATAGCATAAAGAAGTGGTGTCTTTTTGCGATTTTGCCAATAATTCTGCCCGTTGGTAGATAGAATCTGCTTCGGAATTAAGGCCTTGTGTATAGTACAGATAGCCGAGGTTGCTGTATAAGGAGGTTTTTAGCTCTGCGTTTCCTGGGTGGTCGTTGATATGCGACAAGGCTATGGCGTACTTGTCTATGGCTCCGGAATAGTCGTTCTGGTCTCTATAAAGACTTCCCCAATAGTAGTATGCCCGTGCTTGCAGTGGGGCATCCTCATGCGTGTCATAGTAGCGCACGGCCACTTGTATCAGCGAATCATCCGTCTGCCGGATGTAATTCTTGTCCCGTGCCTGTGTCAGCAGCAGTGCATGGTAGGCGCGGTCTGCTTTTGTGCTCAGGTTCTTGGTTGATATGCCTTGCAGCATGTGCAGTGCGCTGTCCGGGCGTGAGGCCATCAGCGAGTCTGCTTGTACCAATGTTGTATTGTAGTCTGTCTTTCCGGTGCAGGCTGTCAATAATGCGGCCAGTATGGCTATGAGGGCTATGGTTCGTTTTTTCATGTGGCTTGCAGCTTGATGCACTGCAAAAATAATGTTTTTTGTTTAGCTTGTCCTTGTCTGTTTGCCTTTTTTTCAAAGAACGGATACTGTCAATAAGCAACTTCAGGCTTCTCATTCCCTTTGTGGAACTTTCAATTTGAACCGTATTCATCGTGTGCTGTGCAGGGTTTCTTTGTGTTCCGCATACGTGTTTCTCCCGAAAAGCCCTTTGATTTGCCAATGCTCCACTGTAGTGAACAAGTCGGCCCACTAAGGTGAACGAATCGGCTCACCAAGGTGAACAAATCAGACCACTTGGGTGAGCCGTTGTCAATACCCTGCGTTTGGCACAAGAAATGTATATGCTTTTCTTAATAAAGGACGGGGGAGAGGTGGACGAAAGCCCGTGCGTCTTGAGGGGAGTGACAGCAAGCAACCGGGTGAACTGAAAAGAGTGAGGGCAAATTTTGCCCTCACTCTTTTTATTTGCTCTCACTCACCGCTGCAATGCCGATGAGCAGGGCGTTTCAGGAAAGCGGTGAGGGCAGTGAGGGCAGGTTTGCAAACTTTTTTTTCTTTTGCTTGAGTTCAGCTTCCTCGCTGCTGAATTCCACTCTATTCTGTACCGACCTGCCGTTAAGCGTGCAGTTCTAGTACAAACCGTGCTCCCTTGGCGTAGCCGGTGTCCAGTGTCAGGCTGCCGTTCATCTTGGTGGCAATCAGTGAGCAGATGGGGAGTCCCAGGCCGTCGCCTTGCGTCAGGTCCTTTACTTCGGTGAAAGGCTTGAAGATGTTTTCGCGTTGCTCCTCGGGGATACCGCAACCGGTGTCGCTGATGATGAACTGGTGGGTGTGCGCACCGCGTTTCTTGAAGTCCAGCCATATTTTTCCTCCGGCAGGGGTGTACTCGGCGGCGTTTTCCAACAAATGCAGCAAGACGCGTTCCAGTTGCTCAGGGTTGATTTTCACATTCAATTTGGGGGCATTCACGGTCAGGGTGACATCTTCTTGTGTCATTCCTTTGATTTTGTCCATGATGCCTTCACAGAAAGTGGAGATATTCTTCTCCTGCACTTCGTAGGGTTCGGACAAGGTGGTTTCCAATTCGGACAGTTCCTGGATATGGTTGGAGAATGCATGCAGGGCTTTTACGCCCGGCAGTGAGGCGTCGAGCGTGTCCAGTGTCGGTTCCATTTGGGCGGAAATGTTCTGGATAAATTTGGTTTTCAGCTCATTGTGCTCATTAGCAATGCTGATGGCCTTCTTCTGTTTACGGGTGAGGATGATGAAACGCAGCAATACGATAGCGCCGAATACCAGTGCGGCGGCAAGGATGGCGGCGAGTATGCAAAGCCCGATGATGATGTACTGCTTGGCGCTTAGGGAATCATCTTTCTCCTGGATAGTGGCCAGGCTTTCATCATATTTCTTCTTCAGGGCGTTCAGTTCCTCTTGGGCGGTAAGCGCCTTTACGGAGTCGGTCCATAGGATGTACTTGTCGTAGGTGCGTGCCACCAGTCCGGCATTGTTTGCTTTGCGGGCGATACTGATAAGAGTCTTGTAGCATTCGTCTACTTTGGCGTAGTTCTTCTGTTCCTTATATTGCCCTATCAGGCGGTTGGTAGCCGCATCACCTTGTGTGTTCATACCGAAGGTGTAGTAATAGTTGGCCTGCGTATAAAGCAGGTCGTTGCTCAGAGAGTCGTTGTGAGAGGCTTTGGCGGTCTCTTCCAGTTTGGTCAGCTGTTCCTTGGCACGTGCGGGATTTTTCAGGTTGATGTACATCTGCAGGCGTTCCTTGTTGATGCGGAAACGTAGGTTGGGCATGGCCTTGCCCGTTTTCTGTTCGCCGGTTGCCACCACTTGCTCGGCACCGCGCAGCAGTTCAAAAGCTTCTTTATAGTAATTCTCCCGATGGTAGAGGGCGCTGGCATTGACGCCGCATTCCACTGCCTGGGCATACTTGTCTTGCGTGGCAAAGGCATTGTAGGCTTGCAGGAATAGATAGCGGGCTTTGATATATTCTTTTTTTCGTAAGATTTTCTTGTGCTTGTTTCATCAATTCGTCTGCACGGTTTTGCGCATGGAGTTGAGTAAAGATGCAGAAAGTCGCTAAGAGAAGTATCGAAATAATTTTTTTCATGTGTACGTTTGTTTTATTTGCTCACAAAGTTAGAATAAAAACTTAGTATTTGAAGCTACTGCCTCCTAAAAATTCTCTCAATAAGGATGTCGGTGGAATTTCTTTGTCCTGCACGGGGGTGAAATATTTGATGAATTTCAGCAACCGGTAGGCTTCTGCGTATTCCGGACAGTTCCGTGGAACACTGGTAAGGATGGGCTCTGCGTGGCAGCGGAGCACGGCGAATTCGAACAAGAGGGCGGAGTTGAACATAACGTCGGCATTTTCCTGGTAGGGGAATATCCATTTGTCCTCGCCGGCACGTACACTGGGCCAGCGTGAAATGGTCTCTTGTGCCGAGTAGCCGCGGTAGTTGAAGTCGCGGATGATGCGGCGCAGCAGGCGGTTGTCCGTGGTGGGAATCCAGTTGTGGTCGTCCAGCGAGATGGTGGTCAGGGCGGATACATAAATCTTGTATTTGCTGGCGGCGGGAATCTGTGGTGTCAGTTCAGGGTTCAGGGCATGGATTCCTTCCAGGATGAGGATGGTATGCTCGTCGATGCGCAGCTTGTCTCCCTTGTACTCTTTCTTCCCGAGGTTGAAGTTGAAGCGGGGCAGCTCCACTTCTTCGCCCCGGAGCAATGCTTGTAATTGGGTGTTGAAGAGCTCAAGGTCGAGGGCATAGAGCGATTCGTAATCGTAATTGCCGTTCTCATCGCGCGGGGTGTCTTCACGGTCTACGAAGTAGTTGTCCAGCGAGATGGGGTAAGGACGCAGGCCGTTGGTCATCAGCTGCACGCTGAGGCGTTTGCTGAAAGTGGTTTTTCCGGAAGACGAGGGGCCGGAGATGAGCACGAGCTTCACCCGGTTTCCGTTTTCGCCGCGGTGGTAGATGTCATCGGCAATCTGGGCTATTTTTTTTTCCTGCAGGGCTTCGGCCACGTTGATGAGGTCGGTGGCATGGCCTTCCTCGCAAGCCATGTTGAAGTCGCCTACGTTGCCCAGTCCCATAATGTAGTTCCAGCGCAGGTGTTCCTTGAATACGTCGAGCATTTTCTCTTGTTTCACCACTTCTTCCAGGACATCGGGGTTTGCCCGGTTGGGGATGCGTAGCAGCAGGCCGTCGTAATACTTCACGATATCGAACAGCCAGATGTATCCGGTACTGGGCAACAGGTTGCCGTAGTAGTAGTCTACGGTGTCGCCCAGTGTGTAGTAATAGGTATATAGCGAGCCGGAAGTTTCCAGCAGCTTCACTTTGTCGTTCATGCCCCGTTCGTTGAAGATGCGTACAGCCTCGGTGGTGTGGCATTCTACACGGTGGTAGGGGATGTTCTCGGCAATGATTTCCTGCATCCGTTTCTTGATGGCGGTCACATCTTCCAGCTCTATGGAACGGCCGATGCGCAAGTTACAGAAGTAACCTTTGGATACCGGATGCTCTACGAACAGTTTTCCTTCCGGAAACAGCTCGCTGACAGCTTTGTAAAGAATGAAGCAGAGGGAACGGACATAGGTGCGCATGCCTGAGGAGTCACGTATGTCGAGAAACTCTACATCCTTATTGTTGTATACACGGAAATTCAGTCCTTCGGAACGGTTGTTGACTTTTGCACTGACTACCTGATAGGGGAAATTTAGATTAAAACCGTAATAAATATCCAAAAGTGAGCTCCCTATAGGGAATTCTTTAGAAATATTATTATTTTTGCAACAAATTTGTAACATGTGTTTCATGATGTCTCGTTTTTAGTGGGTTGACACGTTAAATATAGGACATTATAACACGTGAAGGAATGAAACACCTTAAATAATTAAAGATGGAATATTCTTTTTATGATTTTTTAAAGCTACTCGGCTCATTGGCACTGTTTCTTTACGGAATGAAGATTATGAGTGAGGGGCTTCAAAAATTTGCCGGTGACAGACTGCGGAAAATATTGACCGCAATGACAACCAACAGAGTGACCGGTGTGTTGACGGGCGTGCTGATTACAGCACTTGTACAATCTTCCTCTGCAACCACGGTGATGGTTGTAAGTTTTGTCAATGCGGGGTTGTTAACGCTTTCACAGTCCATAGGTGTCATAATGGGTGCTAATATCGGTACGACTGTTACGGCATGGATTATTTCAGCTTTAGGTTTCAAGGTGGACATTGCCGCCTTTGCTCTTCCTCTTCTTGCTTTCGGCATTCCTCTCCTCTTCTCTCAAAAAAGTAACCGCAAGTCTGTCGGTGAATTTATTTTCGGTTTCTCATTCTTGTTCATGGGGCTTTCCTATTTGAAAAACAATGCTCCTGACTTGAGCCAAAATCCTGATATGCTGTCATTTGTGCAGGACTATACCGACATGGGCTTTATCTCCATACTTCTTTTTGTGGGTATCGGTACGGTGTTGACCATGATTGTGCAGGCATCTGCGGCAACTATGGCCATTACGCTTATTATGTGCGCCAACGGCTGGATTAGTTTCGAATTGGGGGCAGCACTGGTTTTGGGAGAGAATATCGGTACAACCATCACGGCAAACCTTGCGGCGCTGACCGGTAATACGCAGGCAAGGCGGGCTGCTTTGGCCCACTTGGTGTTCAATGTGTTTGGTGTGATATGGGTGTTGTGTCTTTTCACCCCCTTTACCGAGGCTGTGTCATGGTTCGTGGAGAACGTGATGGGCACTAAAGATCCGGCTGTGGCCGTATCCTTCAAGCTTTCGGCATTCCATACTTGCTTCAATATCTGCAACGTGCTGATATTGATATGGTTCGTGAAGTTTATCGAACGTACGGTCTGTGCCATTATTCCAATGAAGGAGCAGGACGAGGAATATCGCTTGCGTTTTATCTCGGGCGGTATGCTTTCTACGGCAGAGCTGTCCATCCTGCAGGCAAGCAAGGAAATACATCTTTTTGCCGAACGTACCCGCCGTATGTTCGGAATGGTGCAGGACTTGCTGCATACGGAGAAGGATGATGATTTCAACAAAGTGTTCAGCCGTGTGGAGAAGTACGAGAATATCAGTGACAGCATGGAGCTGGAGATTGCCAATTATCTGAATCAAGTGTCCGAAGGGCGCCTGAGTTCGGAAAGTAAGTTGCAAATACGTGCCATGCTGCGTGAAGTGACGGAGATAGAGAGCATCGGCGACAGCTGCTATAACCTGGCACGTACCATCAACCGCAAGCGCCAGACCAATCAGGATTTCACCGAGAAGCAGTACGAGCATATCCATTTCATGATGAAGCTGACGGATGATGCCTTGGAGCAGATGATTGTCGTGGTGGAACATCCGGAGCATGCAGGCGCGGATGTGAACAAGTCCTTTAATTTGGAGAACGAAATCAATAATTACCGCAATCAGCTGAAGAACCAGAATATCTTGGATGTGAACAACAAGGAATATGATTACCAGATGGGTGTTTACTATATGGACATCATTGCGGAATGTGAAAAGCTGGGCGACTATGTGGTGAATGTAGTGGAAGCCAGCAGCGATATAAAAGAAAAGAAAGCGTCTTAGGACGCTTTCTCAAATTCTTCTTTGCCTACTCCACACAAGGGGCAAACCCAATCTTCGGGAAGGTCTTCGAAAGATGTTCCCGGTTCTATTCCATTTTCAGGGTCGCCCAATTCAGGGTCATAGACATAATCGCATACAGTGCAAATGTACTTTTCCATAAATTTCTTTTTTTAGGTTTATTCTCCTATAATAACGTTTAAAAGCCCTTTTTGTTCTATTGTTGAACAAAAATAGTTTATTTTTGTTCTCTATTAAAACAACATTTTATGAAAATGACCGACAAGCTGTTCAGGGCGATTATGCGGAATCTGCACGCCTATGTACTGCTGATAAACCGCGACTTCACTGTATTCTACACCAATTACTACGATATTACCGGAGCTGTAAAGCCTGCCGAAACTGGACGGGTGGGAGATATTCTGCGCTGTAACAATGCCTTGTCGGCAGCAGGAGGTTGCGGCACTCACGATTTGTGTGAGCACTGCCCCGTGCGGAATGCCATAGAGAATGCCTTTGTGGTGCGGAAGAACTTCACGGATTTGGCAGCTATTCTGAATCTTAGGGATAGCGAAGGTAGAACTACAGAATGCAATGCTTATGTTTCCGGCGAGTATATGGAGATTGAGGACCGCGACTGCATGGTGATTACCGTGCATGACATTACCCGACTGAAACAAGTGGAAGCTGAATTGAAACTGGCACGTGAGAAGGCAGAGAATGCCGACCGCTCCAAGTCGGTGTTCCTGGCGAATATGAGCCATGAAATCCGTACCCCGCTGAACGCAATTGTCGGATTCTCGGAATTGCTGGCCTCTGCATCGACAGACGAGGAGAAGACACAGTTCCTGGAAATTGTGCAAAGTAACAATGAAATGCTGCAACAGCTGATTGCTGATATTCTGGACCTCTCGAAGATAGAAGCCGGAACATTGGAATTTGTGTTCTCGGATGTGGACATCAACCAGATGATGTTCGATTTGGAACAACAGTTCCGTATGCGGGTGGCCGAGCTGGGTAGTGGAGTGCAGATTGTCCGGGAGGCTTCTGAGAAGGAATATACCATGCATACAGACAGAAACCGGCTTGCACAAGTGGTATCCAATTTTATGACGAATGCCCTGAAGTTCACCCAGGAAGGCAGTATTACCCTCGGATTCAGACCCTATGAGGAAGGTCTCTATTTCTACGTAAAAGACACAGGAACCGGTATTCCCCAGGAAAAGTTGCCATATGTTTTTGAACGTTTCGTCAAGCTGAAGCAGGAAAAGAACGGTACCGGACTGGGACTCTCCATTTGCCAGACCATTGTCCGCAAATTGGGGGGCGAAATAGGCGTGGAATCGGAAGAAGGGACAGGTTCGACTTTCTGGTTCATATTGCCGTGGGAGCCTGCAACCAGACCGAAACTGGTGAGGGAAAAAGAGAATCAATGACAGTCAATTAATCACTAATCATTATATAGGTATTGTTTTCCCGGATTATTATTGTATTTTTGCGTTCCAAAATTAAACCTAAAGACTTGCATGACTGCAATAAAGGATGATTATTATCATGTCGGACTGACCGACGAACAAGTGCGGAAGAGCCGCGACGAACATGGAGTAAATTTATTGACGCCTCCTAAACGGCCTTCCTTATGGAAATTGTATCTGGAGAAGTTTGAGGACCCCGTAGTAAGGGTATTGCTGGTTGCCGCTCTGTTTTCTTTGATTATTTCCATTGTAGAGAATGAATATGCCGAGACTATCGGCATTATAGTAGCCATTCTGCTGGCTACCGGTATCGGTTTCTTCTTTGAGTATGATGCCGGAAAGAAGTTTGACCTGCTGAATGCAGTGAACGAAGAAACTTTGGTGAAAGTAATTCGTAACGGACATGTGCAGGAGATTCCCCGTAAAGATGTAGTGGTGGGTGATATAGTGGTGCTGGAAACCGGTGAGGAGGTTCCGGCGGACGGTGAATTGCTGGAAGCCATTTCCCTGCAAGTGAACGAATCGAATCTGACCGGTGAGCCGGTAGTGACGAAAACTACCGTAGAAGCTGACTTTGACGAAGAGGCTACGTATGCTTCCAACCGCATTTTGCGCGGTATAACGGTGGTGGACGGACATGGCACCATGCGTGTGGAGGCTGTGGGCGATGCTACGGAAATCGGTAAAGTGGCACGTCAAAGTACCGAACAGAATACGGAACCTACTCCGCTGAATATTCAGTTGACCAAATTGGCCAATCTGATTGGAAAGATTGGCTTTTCCGTAGCGGGTCTGGCTTTTCTCATTTTCTTTGTAAAGGATGTGGTACTGGTCTATGACTTTTCTTCATTTCATACCTTCCGTGATTGGCTGCCGGCCTTGCAGGCTACTTTGCAATACTTTATGATGGCGGTTACCCTGATTGTGGTGGCTGTGCCCGAAGGCTTACCGATGAGCGTGACACTCAGTCTGGCGTTGAATATGCGTCGCATGCTCTCCACCAACAACCTGGTGCGCAAGATGCATGCATGCGAGACGATGGGAGCCATTACAGTGATTTGTACCGACAAGACCGGTACATTGACCCAAAATCTGATGCAGGTGCATGAACCCAATTTCTATGGTTTGAAGAATAACGGGCAGCTGGGGAATGATGACCTCAGCAAGCTGGTAATGGAAGGTATCAGTGCTAACTCTACTGCTTTTCTCGAAGAAGAGGTGACTGGCGAGAAGCCGAAAGGGGTGGGTAACCCCACGGAGGTGGCACTGCTGCTTTGGCTGAACAGCCAAGGATGCGACTATCTGGCGCTGCGTGAGAAAGCTACGGTTATCGACCAGCTGACTTTCTCTACGGAAAGGAAATTCATGGCTACCCTGGTGCAATCCCCCCTGATTGGGAAGAAGGTGCTGTATGTGAAGGGAGCTCCCGAGATTGTTTTGGGTAAATGCAAGGATGTCATGTTGGACGGCAAGCGTGTGGATGCGGTGGAATACCGTTCTACAGTGGAGGCTCAGTTGCTCAACTACCAGAATATGGCTATGCGTACACTTGGCTTTGCATTCAAGATTGTGGATGATGCGGAAGCGTCTGATTGTGTGTCATTGGTTGCTGAAAATGACTTGTCGTTCCTCGGTGTGGTTGCCATCAGTGATCCTATCCGTCCGGATGTGCCTGCGGCCGTTGCCAAATGCCAGTCGGCAGGTATCGGCGTGAAGATTGTGACGGGAGATACACCGGGTACAGCTACCGAGATAGCACGTCAGATTGGTCTGTGGAAACCGGAGGATACGGAAAAGAACCGCATTACGGGAGCTGCATTTGCCGAATTGACGGATGAGGAGGCATTGGACCGTGTGATGGACTTGAAGATAATGTCGCGTGCACGCCCCACAGACAAACAGCGTCTGGTGCAACTGTTGCAGCAGAAAGGTGCGGTAGTGGCTGTGACGGGTGACGGCACGAATGATGCTCCTGCGCTGAACCATGCGCAAGTGGGACTTTCGATGGGTACTGGACCCTCCGTTGCCAAGGAGGCCAGCGACATCACGTTGCTGGATGACTCCTTCAACAGTATAGGTACGGCCGTGATGTGGGGACGTTCTCTATATAAGAATATACAGCGTTTCATTGTTTTTCAACTGACTATCAATTTTGTGGCTTTGTTTATCGTTCTCCTGGGTTCACTGGTGGGTACGACGCTTCCTTTGACCGTCACGCAGATGTTGTGGGTGAACCTGATTATGGATACGTTTGCGGCCCTGGCCCTGGCGTCCATTCCACCCAGTGAGAGCGTGATGAAGGAAAAACCGCGTAAGAGTACGGATTTCATTATAACCAAGTCCATGAGGTATTACATTCTGGGAATGGGGTCTGCCTTCCTGGTGTTACTTATGGGAATGCTCTTCTGGTTTAACAGTGAAGAGGGGGGGATGACTACCTATCGGTTGACTGTGTTCTTCACGTTCTTTGTTATGCTTCAGTTCTGGAACTTGTTCAATGCACGTGTGTTCGGCACTTCGGACTCGGCGTTCAAGGGCATTTCCAAATCTTATGGCATGGAGCTGATTATACTTGCCATTTTGGGCGGACAGATACTGATTGTACAGTTTGGTGGAGCTGTATTCCGCACAGTGCCGCTCGATTTTATGACTTGGATGACGATTGTCGTTTCTACTTCGTTTGTTTTGTGGATAGGTGAACTGGTTCGCCTTATCCGACGTTTAACACAGAAATAGTGATGAAAAGAAGAGGAATCAAGAACCTTATTATTGATTTTGGCGGAGTTCTGATTGATTTGGACCGCCAGCGCTGTTTAGAGAATTTCAGAAAGCTGGGATTGCCGGACGTGGAAGTCATGTTGGACCTCTATCACCAGCAGGATTTCTTCCAGAAATATGAAAAAGGGTTGATTACCAGTGCGGAGTTCCGGGAAGTGATTCGTGGAAAGATAGGGAAACCGGTGACTGATGCCCAGATAGATGACGCCTGGAACAGTTTCCTAGTGAGTATTCCTACTTTTAAATTGGATTTACTGTTGGAACTGCGCAAAAAATATGTGGTCTATCTGCTGAGCAACACCAATGAAATCCATTGGCAATGGTCGTGTCTGCACGCGTTTCGCTACAAGGCTTTCCGTGCGGAGGACTTTTTTGAGCATATCTATCTCTCTTATGAGATGAAGATGGCAAAACCGGATGCCGATATATTTCAGAAAGTACTGGATGAGACCGGTATTCTTCCCAACGAGACTCTTTTCATTGACGATTCTGAGGCCAATTGCCGGACAGCGGAGGCGTTGGGTATTTCTACCTATACGCCAAAGGCCCACGAGGATTGGAGACATGCAGTTGTTTTGTGAAACATCGGACATTGGTTCCCGTCCAAGTGTAGCCACTATCGGTTTCTTTGACGGAGTACATCGGGGACACCGCTACCTGATAGAGCAAGTGTGTGCGGTAGCTGCCGGGCGTGGGCTTGCTTCGTCGGTCGTGACTTTTCCGGTACATCCGCGTAAAGTGATGCAGGCCGATTATCATCCGAAGTTATTGACCACTTGTGATGAGAAAGTTTCCCTGCTTGCCAAGACTGGGGTGGATTATTGCATGATGCTTGATTTTACTCCTGAAATAGCCCGGCTTTCGGCACGGGAATTCATGTCCATACTGAAGGATCGCTATCAGATACAAGCTTTGGTAGTGGGGTACGACCATCGTTTCGGGCATAACCGCAGCGAGGGTTTTGAAGACTATGTGCACTATGGTCGCGAATTGGGTATGGAGGTGCTTCTTGCGCGCGCGTATTCTTATAGTAAGGAGACATCGGTAACGGAGGTTACTGTCAGCTCCTCGGCTATTCGCGGTCTGTTGCTGGAGGGAAACGTTTCGGAAGCTGCCGAGTATCTGGGATATGATTTCTTTTTGGACGGTACGGTTGTCGGTGGCTATCAGGTGGGGCGTAAGATAGGTTTCCCTACGGCTAATCTCCGTGTTTCCGATCCTGACAAGCTGATTCCCTGCGATGGTGTGTATGCCGTCCGTGTCTGTGTTGAAGGCAAGGAGTACGGCGGTATGCTAAGCATTGGCTACCGGCCTACGTTGGAGAACGGACCCGATCGCAGTATTGAGGTCCATATATTCCGGTTTGATGCTGATATTTATCAGCAGCCGATGCGTCTTTCCTTTGTGCGCCGCACCCGTCCTGAACTGAAATTCGACAGTATAGAAGAACTTATTGCCCAGCTTCACCGTGACGAGGTGGAGATTAAATCCATTCTTTCTTTATAAACATAAGGCGAGGTCATTTATCCCCTTGCAGTTCTATGTATTTTCCCGTTTGAAGTGTTTGTTTTCTGTATATTTATCGTAAAACGCGTTTTTTTTATTGTTTTTCGATAAATATTTTCTGTTTTTCTTTGTCATATCAAAAAAAGGCCTTTTATTTGCATATCGAAAAACGATAAATGATTATCGAAAAACAAAATAAAGAACTAATAAAACAATAACGGTATGAAAACTTTAGTAATGACAACAATTTTTGTAGTGACAGTAGTGATAAATGCTTTTGGTGGTAATATCCAGGAAAACTTTGCCTATAATGAAGTGATGAACGGAAATCAGGTGGAGTCCCAAATTGTATATAAAGTAGAGAACGGTAAGTTTCTGCAGAACCATTTGAAATACAATTTCACCTATGATGCCCAAGGGCGTACGATACAGAAGGAGGCGTTGAGATGGAACGAGATTGAGCAGGCGTTTGAACGCTTCTATTGCTTGAACTACAATTATACGGAAGCCGGTACGGATGTGGAATATGCCTTGTGGGACAACAAGACGAATGCCTACTCCGATGTGAAGGAAAAAGCTGTTTATCTGCAGGCGGGAGATGACATCAACTACTTGAGTTACAAATGGAGTAAGAAGGACAACGACTGGAATCTGTTGGTGGAACATGCCACTGCGGAGGAAGACGTATTGCTCCTGGCAGTAAAATAAATGAAGAACAATATAGAAATGAGGGAGGGGTTTAGGTTATGAGAAGAGCATTCATGAGTATTACACTATTGGTATTGTCACTTTCTACAGTGATGGTGCTGCTGATGGGACTTGTTGCCACAGCTTGACGGATTGACAGAGAAAATGTGTATCTTTGCGAACTTTTAGACGAATAGAACAATGAAAACGGCAATAAAACTAGTATTGATTTACTTTTTGATGCAGATTGTAGGAGCACTGTTTGCAGGACCTTTCTGTCTGCTGTATACGTATTTCGCTTATGGAACTTTCGACATGGACAAGGCTGGTCAGATTGCTGTGGCGCCTACCATGCTGCTGGGCTTTGTTTTCATGGGACTGTACTTGTGGCGCAAGAACTACCTGACGGGAGACAAGCATCTGTATTCTCCGGTGTCAGTCCCTTATCTGGCATGGAGCCTGCTTGCCGGAATGACTTCCATATGTATAATAGGTCTTCTGATGTCCGAACTTACTTTTTTGCCCAATTTGTTGGACCAGACATTTGATATACTGCAATCCGGTTGGCTGGGTATTCTCTGTATTTCTGTTTTGGGACCCGTACTGGAAGAACTGCTTTTCCGTGGTGCCATTACCAAGGAGCTGCTTCGCAGATATAGCCCGGCAAAGGCTATCTTGTTTTCCGGGTTGATATTTGGTATCTTTCATCTGAATCCGGTTCAGATAATAGGTGCTTGCCTCATCGGTTTCTTGCTTGCCTGGCTTTATTATAAGACACGGAGTCTTATGGCATGTATTCTGATACATATCATGAATAACGGCTTGTCTGTCTATCTGAGCCTGAAACATCCTGAAATGGAGGATGTGACACATCTGCTGAGTAACCCGTATGTACTGGTTTGGGCAGTGGTTTTCATATTGTTGCTTCTACTCTCCTTGAAACAACTGAATAAATATAATATATCTGATACTAATACAACAACTGAATTATGAAAAGAAGATTGAACATTCTCTGCCTGGTGGTAATGCTTGTACTGAGTTACTCGGTATTGGAGCAGGGGTACTATATCTTTCTGGGAGCCAAGATGGGGGCGCAGACCGGACTGGAGCTGGGAAAGAAAGGGAGTGACATTGCTGCCTACAAGGAACTGATGAACCTAAAGGTTGTCAACCTGATACCTTCTTCCATGGAGTCGTTTGATTTCTTCAGGGATTCCGTCTACAATGAGAAAAGCAGGAGTTATGTGCCTGCAGCCTACTCTTCGTTGATGGTCAGCGTAGATTCTCATGATTCTGTCGGGAAAGTGGTGGCAAAGTATTTGCTGATATATCTGCATTTGGGCTTTTCCCTTTGGGCGGTAGTATTGTTTATCCGCTTGATAATCTCTATCAACAAGTCCGACATCTTCAACTGGCGGAATGTACGTCGGCTGCGTCGATTGGGAATGGCACTGGTTGTCAGCTTCTGCTGTACCTTTGCGTCATCATATCTTGATTTTATAGGTATCGATACCGTATTCTCGCTGCATGGTTACGAGCTGAGCCTCTCAGAATTGGTGAGCACTACCACGCTGGTACTTGGGCTTTGTTCGCTGATTGTAGGTGAAGTGTTTGCCATTGGATTGAAAATGAAGGAAGAGCAGGATTTGACGATTTAATAATAAGAAGAACGGACAGAGATATGAATAAAATCAGAGTATGTGCCTTCCTGGCTTTGGTAGTGTTTATTGGTAGTGTTGTAACGGATATGTTTAGTGGATTTATGGACGGCTGGAATGAGGCGGGCGACCAGAAGGATTTTCATGCCTTACCCTCTGTGTCACTTTTGGTGCGGGCAGATGATACGCTGCCTGCTGATACTTTGATTAGTGCGGCACAGGATACGCCCATGTATTGCAATACAAGTGAGGTATCGGTGCAAGGTTTCCGTAGTACGAAGTGGCGGTGGGTATCGTTCTTGCTGTTTCCTGCGGGACTGTTTGCGCTTTACGGGTTCTATAGTGTGGCGCGGCTGGTGCTTACTGCCACGAAAGGCGAGGTGTTTGTGCACAAGAATGTGCGTCGGATGCGCATCTTTGTCTATGCGCTGATTTCGGTGAGTCTTTTATTCGAGTTGCAGCAATGGGGCATCTATCATGACTTGGCTTCTCAAGTGCAGCTGGAGGGATACGAGGTGTTGCCTTATTCTTTCAAGTATGCTTGGTTCAATTATATGCTGTTGGCATTGTTCACCGAGATATTCGCCATCGGCGTGAAGATAAAGGAAGAGCAGGATTTAACGGTTTAATGTGGGGGGAGGATTATGAAAAAGATAAGTATCCTGGCTATATTGGTCATTGTTGCAGAGTTTACCTATGCGATGATAGCGGGCTGGGTGGATATGAAGAATAGTTTTCTTGAGGGTTACAATAGTGTAAATGTGCATTCGGGAACTCCACAGCCGGAGTATTCCGGTTTATTTGATAAGGTATATGTGGATGTAAGACCTTTGGAAACGACAGCAGTCGATTCCTTGACGAATCGTTTTGCCGATAAGTCAGTACCTTATCAGGTAAAGAGAATAGGCACTGTGATTGTCCCCACTGTCTGGAGTTCCATAGTGAACTTCTTTGCCATGTTTGCCATCATTCCTTTCTTTGTAGGAATCTATTGTCTGATACGTTTGCTGGTATCCATCTCAAAGCGGGAAGTGTTTACTTCGGATAATGTAGCCCGGTTGCGTTTCTTTACTTATTCGTTTGCTGCATTGTACGGCTTGATGACTTTGCACGATTGGCTGAATCATCTTGAAGCAGTGAAGCAAGTGGCTCTGCTGGGCTATGAAGTGGTTGCATCGCATGATACGGATTTCACATCCCTGGTTATTATAATTCTTTTCACCGAGATATTTGCCGCCGGGGTGAAGATAAAGGAAGAACAGGACTTGACTATTTAAAAGTGAGAGGAGGGATTATGACACTTATGAAACAAAAGGAACCAAAGGAACCAAAGAGACGGATAGCGCTTATTATGAATGTGCTGTTTTATTTCTGTGGACTATGTATTGGTGGCGGCATTGTTCGTAATCTGACATTGTGCTATGAGTTGGGAAAGGATGATACTGCTAATTTTATCTGGCACATATTACCCGAATCAGTAACAATGCTGGTGATGACAATATGTGGCTTGTGTATTTTTCTCATTCTCCGCAATGTGAAGAAAGAGGAAGTGTTTGTTTATCAGAATTCATCTTTGATACAAACCATTGGGGTGCTGATAGCATTGAATGGGCTTTTTCAGGTAACTCTCTCCTGGTTTACTCCCGAAGGAGTACCGACTGATACTTCTTATCGGATATTCGTGTTATTGGGAGTTTTCATCATCTTTATGGGCTATCTTTTTAAGATGGGAGTTCGTATGCGTGAGGAACAAGAGTTGACGATTTAAATAAAAGTGAAGAGCGCGATATGAAGAAAAGTGTGAAATATGGTCTGTATTTCGTTGTCGGACTTGTGGCGGTTTTATTGTTGGCAAGTATTGTCTATTTTCTCCTCTTGTTTCCGGCCTTTGACGGGAAGTGGAAAGTCTATATTGTAATGCCGTGGATGTATCTGTGCATATATGGTTATTACCGGTTGACGAAACGGTACACTGACTGGTGGTGTGAGTGGGAAAAGAATAATTGATAAATAGAACACAATTATATGATTATAGTAAACCTTGACATAATGATGGCCCGAAGAAAGATATCTTTGGGCGAACTGGCGGAGAAGATTGATATTACGCCTGCCAATCTCTCTATTCTCAAAACCGGAAAGGCTAAGGCCATCCGTTTCTCTACACTGGAAGCAATCTGTAAGGAACTTGATTGCCAGCCGGGGGATATACTGGAGTTTAAGGAGGGATAAATAGGGAGAAGAAGGCGCAAGTAGAGGTTGAAATGCTTACCGCCTTAAGAAACTCCGTTTACGTACTACAGTAAACACCTTTACATACTACGGTAAACGCCTTTACATACTATGGTAAACGTCGTTACTTCATAATGTAAAAACCGTTACATTCTGGAGTAACGGCTTTTACATTATAGGGTAAACATCCGGTAAATATAATCTGCTGATTATTA
>OAWC01000731.1_pt1 | contig 17491 bp, 8 predicted proteins | sample 1495331 | NCBI WGS metagenome assembly OAWC01 (sample SAMEA2580115, study PRJEB22360) | human gut metagenome | biome: human gut; feature: human-associated habitat; material: faeces | place: Denmark | collected 2008/2010
CCGCCAGTACCGTACGACCGCGACGCAAAAACTGCGGGATAAGCCGCATGCACATCGAAATCATGAGCGCGATCACCGGCGCGGCGTTGCCCAAAAGCGCAAGCACCTTGTCGTATTCGAGCATCGACGCCGCCGCCTCAAACCACAGCACGCTCGCCACAAACAGCCCGCCCATGCACAGGCCGTATACCATGCTCTCCAGATACACCGCGCGCATGCCAATACGGAACAGTTCCGTCGAGCCCGAGGCGCTAAACAGCGGATTGACCAGCGCGATAATCAAAATCACCGGCAGCTGCCGGCGAAGTGCGCCCAGCGTGTGGGCAGCCCCACGCGTCGCAAATCCATACGCCAGCCCGCCCGCAAGTGACAGCGCAATCAGCACCGGCTGCATCGAGGACATGGTGAGTCCCAGCGTCAGCACTATATAGAGTGCCGGCACAGCCGGATGCGACATCGAGAATGCCGCGACGGGCTCGCCGCCAAACTCCTCACGCATGTTGTCCACGGGCACCCCCGTCTCCTCGCTCAAACGACAGCTCCGCAGCACCGCCAACGCCGCACGCAAGCAGTGCAAACGCCACGCCGGCGGCGCAAGCCTCAACCGCCGCAAACCAATCGCTACGCGCTCAACATATGCCTGCGGTATCATATTGCGCCGTGTATCGTTTCCAAACGCACGTCTCTATAACGTAACAGGAGATCACATGGACGCAACCGCAATTATCCTCGCTGCCGGCGAGGGCACCCGCATGAAGTCGAACCACTGTAAGGTTTCGCACAAGATCCTGGGCAAGCCCATGGTCCAGTGGATCGTCGACGCCACCATCAAGGCCGGCTGCAGCCGCGTCGTGGTCGGCATCCGCAGGCGGCGGGGTCAGCCACGCCGACGAGATGCGCGCCCTGATCGACGGCGCCTACGCCAACAGCGCCACCAAAGTCGAGTGCGTTGAGCAGACCGAGCGCCTGGGCACCGGTCACGCCGTGAAGGTCGCGCTCGAGGCCTGCGGCATCACGCAAGGCCCCGTCGTCGTGCTCAACGGCGACCTGCCGCTCATCACCGCCGACACCGTCGCCAAGTTCGCGCAGACCGTCGCCACCGGCGAGCTCGCCTGCACCGTCATGACCATGACCCCGCCCGACCCCTTCGGCTACGGCCGCATCAAGCTGGGTGCCGACGGCCAGATCGAACGCATCATCGAGCAGAAGGACTGCACACCCGAGCAGGCCGCCACGCTGCTCGAGTGCAACGCCGGCTGCTACGCCTTCGACGGCGCGCAGCTCGCCGCGCACATTGACGAGATCGGCAACGACAACGCGCAGTCCGAGTACTATCTGCCCGACATGCTCGAGATCCTCAAGGGCCACGGCCAGGCAGTCTCCATCTTCCACTGCGATGACTACCGCGACGGCCTGGGCGTCAACAGCCGCATCCAGCTCGCGCAGCTCACCGCCATCGCGCGCGACCGCATCAACGAGCACTGGATGGCCGAGGGCGTTACCTTCATCGACCCCACGCAGGCCTGGATCGGCCCCGACGCCACCATCGGCCGCGACACCGTCGTGTGGCCGCAGACGCACCTGATCGGCCACGTCACCGTGGGCGAGGAGTGCCAGCTCGGCCCCAACAGCCGTCTCACCGACACCACCGTCGGCAGCGGCTGCATCATCGATGAGACCATCGCCATCGAAGCCGTCATCGAGAACGGCGTCGACTGCGGCCCGCGCGCCTACCTGCGCCCGGGTACCCACATGCTCGACGGCTCCAAGGCCGGCACGCACGTGGAGATCAAGAAGTCCACGATCGGCGAGGGCTCCAAGGTGCCGCACCTGTCCTACATCGGCGACACGACCATGGGCTCCGGCGTCAACGTGGGCGCCGGCTCCATCACCTGCAACTACAACGGCGTACACAAGCACAAAACCGTCATCGGCAAGGATGCCTTCATCGGTTCCGATACCATGATGGTCGCGCCCGCCCAGATTGGCGACGGCGCGCTCGTGGCCGCCGGCTCCGTCATCACTGAGCCGGTCCCGGCAGACGCACTCGGTCTGGGCCGCGCCCGTCAGGTAAATATTGAGGGCTGGGCCGCCGATTATCGCCGCCGCCTGCACGAGGACGACGAGGTATAACGTTTTACCAAGCATCTAAGGAGCCGCTTCCGTGGGGACGGCTCCTTTTTCTATGCTGACCTGCGCGGCCGGATGAGTGGTCGGTTCGTGTCCGTTGACGGTAAAGACGTTATCAAGACTCGATAAACCCCGCCGCGCGGTTACAATGCAACAAGGCATCTATATGGCATTCGATATAAAGGAGAAGGGTAATGCCGATTAATGATCCCGAGAAGTCGGAGAATATGCGCAAGTCCATCCGCGTGTATTCCGGTTCCTCCAACCGTCCCCTCGCTCAGAAGATCGCTGAGTTCCTTGGGGTCGAGCTTTCGGGCCTTACGCTAAAGCAGTTCGCCAACGGTGAGATTTACGCCCGCTACGACGAGACCGTCCGCGGCGCCGACGTCTTCCTGATTCAGTCCGTGGCCGGCGGCAACGTCAACGACATGCTCATGGAGCTGCTCATCGCCACCGACGCTGCCAAGCGCGCATCCGCCCGCTCCATCACCGCCGTCATCACCCACTACGGCTATGCCCGCCAGGACCGCAAGGCCGGCCCGCGCGAGCCCATCACCGCCCGCCTCGTCGCCAACCTGCTCGAGCGCGCCGGCGTCAACCGCATCATCACCCTCGACCTGCACCAGGGTCAGATCCAGGGCTTCTTTGATATCCCGGTTAACCACCTGTCCGCGCTGCCGCTGTTTGGCCAGTACTACAACGACATGCACTTCGACACCGACAACCTGGTTGTCGTCTCCCCCGACGTGGGTCGTGCCAAGGCCGCCAAGAAGCTGTCCGACATGCTCGGCTGCGACCTGGCCATCGCCCACAAGGGCCGTCCGCGCCACAACGCCGCCGAGGTCATGGGCATCATCGGTGACATCAAGGGCAAGACCTGCGTCATCAATGACGACATGATCGACACCGCTGGCACCCTGTGCGCCAACGTCAAGGAGCTCAAGGCTATGGGCGCTGGCGACATCTACGTGTGCGCCACCCACGGCATCTTCTCCGGTCCGGCTATCGAACGTCTGAACGACGCCCCGATCGTCGAGTGCGTCGTCACCGACGCCATTCCCGTCGAGGTCGGCGGCAAGATCAAGACCATCTCGGTCGCCGAGGAGTTCGCTCAGGCCATCTCCGCCGTTTACCACGAGGAGCCCGTCTCTACGCTCGTCGGCGGCGACTTCGCGCTGTAATCCAGCGTGCATCTCATCATCTTTGGTGTTTTTAAAGGGTCGGAAGCTCGCTTCCGACCCTTTTTCTACCCCTCGACAACCTTCCCTGGACAATTAGTTCAGATACGTATTTTTTTAAAGCTCCAAAGGCCGTTCTGAGCCTTCTGAGCTCCCCGGCGAACGCCATACTGCCCAAAGCTCATCGCTTTCGAGTACGACCGCCGCATATTTACCCTCAAATCGCCCTCGAAAGCCCTTAGAAACGCCTCGAACGCCCGCCGTCTTATACGTATCTGAACTAACTGTCCAGTAGCTATCGTCAACCTTCGCGGCAGAGCTCAATTTCCTGCAATCCCCTCAACCGATTCCACCGATTTCATAACACCCAGCCGTTCATGGCGCGCAGCGCCCCGCTGAGCGAAAAGAACGGTATGGCGGTCGCATTCTGCCGCCAACTTAGTACGTTATAGCTATGACGACCGTGATTTCACATCTCTCCGCCCTCCGCGCAATTCGTCGCGCACGACGGGCGTACTCTGCCCTACCCTGGGACTCCGTTGATAACGAACAGCAAGCACAGGCCTTGGCTGGCTGCATTCCCAACAATGACGCGATAGACTTTGGCGCACTTTCGATACTCGACGCCTGGAATGAAGATGATTCCGAACTGCTCGATCTTCTCGTTTCAAACGAAGACAACAGGCGCCCCGACAAGCGACTTCTTCAGCATATTCTCTCCACTCCTCTTCCTGAAGGTGCAATTATGCACGTCGAGGCCGACATCTACGCAACGTCTCCTGCCATGACAGCCATGCTTTGTTCCAAAAATGAATCAGTCGCCAAAACCTTGATGCTCCTTATGGAGCTGCTCGGAACCTACTCCCTTCCTCCCGGGGCAACATACCCCATTGCCTATGACGACATCTGGCCCAAGGGCGATGACTACGAAGCGATGGACGACCTCGATTGCCGGGGCGACCAGTCGGCGACCGAACAGCAGAACGAAACCCGCTACGAACAGGCACACTACAAATGCGAGCCCGCCACGACCATCGAAGATCTCGAGACTGTTGCACAGCTTGCCAAAAGCAGCTCATACACCTCGTTTCGCACGGCAGTCAAGCTCGCCCGACCCGGATCTGCATCCCCAGCCGAATCCCTAATGTTTGCCGTTCTCGGAGCGCCCATGCGCTTTGGCGGATTCGGATGTTGCAGCCTGCCCATGGGAGGCCTGCTACTCAACTATCGAATCGACTTCGACACTCTTGCGGTCAACATGTCCTCCGGCATCCCTTACGCCATCTGCGACCTATATTGCCCGGCCGCCGGAGTCGACAACGAATACAACGGAATTGGGCATGAGCTTCAAAACGCTCGCATCCACGATGGCAATCGAAATAATGGCCTCAAGGCAATGGGCATCCACGTCCTGGTTATCAATCGCGACCAAATGAAAGACCTTGTTGCACTCGAAGCCTTCGCCCAAACGATGCATCGACTCGCGGGAGTCCGATTCCGATACCGTATCAAGGGCTATCGCAAGCGTCAGGCCGCTTGGCTCAACGCCCTGCGGGCCGGAATCGGCCTTGCGCCGGTCTAAACGGCGAATCACCCGTGCACCGTCGAGCAGGGCTGGACAGTTAGTTCAAATACGTATAAATGGACACATTGAATTAGGCTGTTTTGCAGTTATCTCTATACCATTCGCCCGATTTGAAGGCAGGGTAGACTTCAAAACAGCGTCATATGGACTAACTAAAGCTCCAAAACAACGTATCGGCATTGAATTGAGCACTTCGAGTCCTCAGAACTTATACGTATCTGAACTAACTGTCCACCTCGATTTCGACGGCCGTCCAAACGCCCTCAAATAACCTCAATTGCCCTCCATTTGACAGCGGCAACAGGGTCGCTCACCATAGCAGGCGACAAATCAACGAAAGGATGAACATGGCAGCTGCACAGCCGCTTAAGATTCGCATGGTTGCCGGACTTGGCAACCCTGGCGATGAGTATGCCGAGACCCGCCACAACGCTGGCTTCAAAGCGATCGACGAGTTGGCCCGTCAGGCCGGCGTCACGTACTGGAAAAACCAGGCCGGCGCCGAGGTCGCGCTCATCAACATCAACGATCCCGAGGAAGAGGGCGGTAAGCGCCAGATTGTACTGGTCAAGCCGCAGTCGTATATGAATACCTCGGGTGGCCCCATCTCCAAGCTCTGCCGCGAGTACAAGATCAAGGCCGAGGAGCTGCTCGTAATCCACGACGAGCTCGACATTCCCGCCGGCGACGTACGTGTTAAGGTGGGCGGTGGCCACGCCGGTCACAACGGCCTGCGCTCCATCATCGACAAGATGGGCAGCCGCGACTTCAGCCGCATCCGCACCGGCATCGGCAACCCTCCCGGCAAGATGGCCGTCGCCGACTACGTGCTTAAGCAGCTGCGCGCCCGCGAGGCCGAGGATTTCCAGGACACCTGCGCCCGCGCCGCAGATGCCGCCGGTCTGGCAATCGTGCACGGCGTGATCTATGCCCGCGACCACGTCAACGGCGCCGCCTCCGCCAACGGCAAGCACTAAAACCTATCATTTAGGGATAGGTTTATTTTGGCAGGTTTTAACTGCGGAAACGCCGCAGCGGCCGCATCGCAATAAACCGCGCACCGCCATACACACATAGCACCCCAAAGGGGGCCGGCCTCATTGCAACCCGAGGCTGGCCCCTTTGCCGTTTTACCCGATAAAACCTGCCAAAATAAACCTCTCCCCCTTTGGTAGGCCAAAGTGGATAAACCCTGCTCCCAACCGCCGAAGACACACGTAAGTGACATGTCCATGAGGGTATAATTTGCACCGTATGTCTGCACAACGCCTGTGCACGTACGGTTTTATTCGGGCTACCGTCCATTTCCGTGGAGGCACGGTTCGGCGGCCCTAACAAGAGAGGGGTTCTATGTATAAGATCCTGGAGAAGACGCAGTTCTCGGAGAAGGTGTTCAAGTTCCGCATCGAGGCGCCTGCAATCGCCAAGCATGCGCACGCTGGACAGTTCCTCATGGTTCGCGCCAACGAGACGGGCGAGCGTGTCCCGTTTACCCTGGCCGGCTGGAACGGTGACGAGGGCTGGGTCGAGTTCATCTTCATGGTGATCGGCAAGACCACCGAGATGCTTTCCACCTACGAGGCCGGCGAGTCGCTGCGCGACGTCGTGGGCCCGCTGGGCGTTCCCACCGAGATGGCCGAGGGCCCCTGCGCCGTCATTGGCGGCGGCGTCGGCCTGGCAATTGCCTTCCCGGTCGCCAAGCACCTGGTCGAGACCGGCCACGAGGTGCACGCCATCATGGGCGCCCGCACCAAGGACCTCCTGCTTATGGAGGACCAGTTCCGCGAGCTCCTCGACGAGGACCACATCCACATCACCACTGACGACGGCTCCTACGGCGAGCAGGGCGTTGTCACCGCTCCGCTGGAGCGCCTGCTGCAGGACAAGGCCGTGAGCCAGGTCTTCTGCGTCGGCCCCGTTCCGATGATGAAGTTCTCGACCCTCACCGCCCAGAAATACGACACCCCCATCACCGCGTCCCTCAACCCCATCATGGTTGACGGCACCGGTATGTGCGGCTGCTGCCGCGTCGAGGTGGGCGGCGTGACCAAGTTCGCTTGCGTCGACGGCCCCGACTTCGATGCCACCCTGGTCGACTGGGATGACCTTCGTGCCCGCCAGGCCGCTTACCGTTCCGAAGAGGGCGAGTCCCTCAAGGCCTATGAGGAAAAGAGCTGCGCATGCCACTAGTTAACGGTCGTTTCGTTGCCGATATGAAGTCGCCCCGCACCCCCGATAACGAGGAGCCGGCTGCCGAGCGCGCCTGCGACTTCCGCCCCGTCGACAAGGGCTTCACCGAGGAGATGGCGCTGGCCGAGGCTGAGCGCTGCCTCAACTGCAAGAAGCCGTTCTGTGTTGAGGGCTGCCCTGTCAACATCAACATTCCCCGCTTTATCGAGCAGATCCGCGCGAAGGACTTCGGCGGCGCTCTCGATACCATCCGCGAGGACTCCATGCTTCCCGCCATCTGCGGCCGCGTCTGCCCGCAGGAGAACCAGTGCGAGGGCAAGTGCATCCGTGGTAAGAAGTCCGAGCCCGTGGCCATCGGCCAGCTCGAGCGCTTCCTGGGTGACCGCCCCGAGCTCGCCTCCACGCCCAAGATGGCCCCCAAGAACGGCAAGAAGGTCGCCGTCGTTGGCTCCGGCCCGTCCGGCATCACCTGCGCCGGCGAGCTCGCCCGCAACGGCTTTGACGTCACCGTCTTTGAGGCCTTCTTCACCGGCGGCGGCGTGCTGGTCTACGGCATCCCCGAGTTCCGTCTGCCCAAGGCAGTCGTCAAGCGCGAGATTGACGGCCTGGAGGACATGGGCGTCAAGTTTGAGTACAACTCCGTCGTGGGCAACATGGCCACGGCCGAGGAGCTGTTCGAGCAGGGCTTCGACGCCATCTACGTGGCGACCGGCGCTGGCCTGCCCAAGTTCCTCAACGTCCCCGGCGAGAACCTGCCCAACGTCTTCTTCGCGAACGAGTACCTCACCCGCGTGAACCTGATGAAGGCCAACAAGTTCCCCGAGTACGACACCCCCACCAAGCACGGCAAGAACGTCGTCGTCTTTGGTGGCGGCAACGTGGCTATGGACGCCGTCCGTACCGCCAAGCGTCTGGGCGCCGAGCACGCCATCATCGCCTACCGTCGTACCGAGGACGAGATGCCCTGCCGTCGCGCCGAGCTGCACCACGCTAAGGCCGAGGGCGTCGAGGTTCTGCCGCTCGTCTCCCCGCTCGAGTTTGTCGCTGGCGAGGACGGCTCCGTGTGCGCCGTCAAGGTCCAGAAGATGGAGCTCGGAGAGCCCGACGAGTCCGGCCGTCGTCGCCCGGTGCCCATCGAGGGCGCCATCGAGGAGATTCCCTGCGACGTCGCAATCTCGGCTATCGGCACCAACGCCAACCCCCTCGCAAAGAAGATCGGCGGCAAGATGGAGCTCAACAAGTGGGGCTACATCGTCGCCGACGAGGAGACCGGCCAGACCACCGATCCCCGCATCTGGGCCGGCGGCGACATCGTCACCGGTGCCGCTACGGTCATTCTGGCGATGGGCGCCGGCAAGAAGGCCGCCGCTTCCATCACCAAGAGCCTGCTGGGCGAGTAATCACCTACAGTGCTAGCCATCAAACGGCAAAGTCCCCGTCGAGCACACGCCCGGCGGGGACTTTTTCTATACCGGCCGCCCAAACCACCACAAAGGTGCCTGTCCCCTTTGCGGTGGTTTGAGGCTTGGTCGGTCGTTTTGTCTCAATCTGTAACACCTGGAGCCCGTTGAGCCTTGTAGTTGTTACAGATCGAGATATCGCTCCAACCGCCTCCGCTTTGTCTCAATCTGTAACAGTTAGAGGCCAAATTCCTCGCTATGTGTTACAGATCGAGACGTTAGGTTGGCGGCTGAACAGTTCATCTCAATCTGTAACACCTGGAACCCAAATATCTGGCTTGATGTTACAGATTGAGATTTTGCTAAAGCCGAGGATGGGCGCTGTCGCCAAAACTTAGCGCTTGCGGCGCTTGGTCGCAGCGATGCCGGCCGCGGCAACGGTTGCGCCGGCGATGCTCAGAGCAGCGACCGTCATCGCGGCGGAGTCACCCGTGCTGGCGAGCTCCATGCCACCGGACTTCTTGCCGTTCTTGCCCTTACCCTTGGACTTGTTCGTCGTCACCGTGGTCGTCGTCGAAGTCGAACCGCCCGCAGGGACCCCGGCGCCACCAGAGCCATCCGTACCGCCACCCTGCTCGCCGCCGTCAGGCGTCGGCTCGGGCTCTGGCTTCAGACTGGGATCGGGCGTCGGATCAGGCGCCGCCTCATCGGTCACCGTAATCGTAATGTTCAGACGCTCGGAATACTCGCTGTACGACATGCCAGGGCGCTGTGCCGCAATGCGCACATACATGTTGCTATCGAGCGCAATAGGCTCGGTGTACTTTACGCGGCCTTCGTCACGGCAGGGGCAGGTGTCGTTGGTGGTGTACCAAATCGTCGTGCCATCCTCGGCAGAAAGCTCCAGCTTCGTGCCCTTGGGAACCGTAATGTAATTCTCCTTGGGCGACCATGCACCAAACGTCGTCGCACCAATCGTCGCCACCGGTCGCGCCGGTCGCACTGCCTCGGCAGACACGCGAACATCGACCTGCTTGGACAGCGCCGTGCCGTCCACCGCCGCCGTCAACGTCGTCAAACCGGGCAGAGCACCATGCAGCACAAACGTCGCCGCGCCATCCTCGCCCGTCACGGCCTGGGTGGCATCGACAGAGCAGATAGCCGAGGACTCCAGCCCAACACTAACCCTTGCGCCCGCAAACGGCTTGCCCGCCTTATCGGTCACGTGCGCCACCAGCTCAAAGTCACTGCCCTCAAGCATGGTCACGGCCTGCTCCACGTTGAGCTTGAGCTTGTCGGCACGAACGCCCACGACAAGCTCGCCACTTGCCCAGCGCGCCATGGCCGCGCCGGCGTAGTTGCGAGCACCGTCGAGCTCAAACGCCACCGTCGAGCCCGCCTCACGCGCATCGGCATAGCGAATACGCAGCACGCGCGACAGCGGCTTGCCATTGGGATCGTCCTGTTTGTCGAGCCACGTATACGTCACGTCGCCCAAGCCCTGCGCGCACAATGCGACCAGGGCATCGTCGCTCGCATCCATATACTGCGCAAACTCAACCTCGACGCAATCGGTGTAGGCATGGGCCGAAGCCACCTCGGGCGCCGCCGTCGACACCAAGCCAATGTTCACCTCAGTCTGAATCGGCGGCACGCGCAGCCAAGCCGAACGCGCCTCCTCATACCCGTCCTTGGTCACGCGCACCTGATACCAGCCGGTCGGCGTATTCCAGTTGTACGCACCGTCCGCACCCGTTGCAAGCGGATTGTCCTGCTCATACTCCTCGGCATCCCAACGCACTGCATTGGTACCGGCCGCATCGTCGGCGCTCCACAGCTCAACCGTCGCGCCTTCAACCGTATTGGACAGCAGACCCTCGTACACCACGCCCGCAGGGTCGGGTGCAGCCCTGGCGGCCACATTGCGATAACGCGCCTCAAAAATCGACTGCATCTTCTCGTCCGAGATCAAGCCGTCCTTGTTGGCCTTGTAGACCTCGGCATCGGTCAGCTCGCCCCAGTTGACCGTAATACGATTCTGGCACGCGCGCTCCACCTGCTCGCAGGCAACATCATAGGCGCATTCGGCATTGGTCAGCTTAATCGCGCGCTCCGAACCTACGCTGGTCGAAGCCGCGTCATAGGCAGCGCCCACCACGGTACCCGCCGAACCGGCCGTCAGCACGCCGGCGATTGTCATAATGGAGCCCACTGCCACATCGGTGCTGTCGTGGCAGAGCTGGCGATACAGCAGATCCTCAAACGCACGCGCCTTCTCCATGACGTCACGCAGCGCGTAAATGCACTTCCAGTCGTCCTCGGTCTTCTCGGGCTTGGCAAGCAAGCGCGTGTGCTGAAGCTCATAGCCCTCGCGCTCGCCCTTCACCTTCTGCATACGGACGTTCACGTTCTCCCAGTTCTTGCTGGCATCGTTCACGCCGTAAATGCCGGTAAAGATGCCGATGCCCTGGGTCGCCGCGGGAAACGCCTGGCCGGCCGCCTTCCACGCATCGGTCTTAAAGACCTGTCCGAACATCTCGCATTCAATCTTATAGCTCTTGAGCGAACGGATCGTGCGGATGAGCTTCATATGGGCGCTCACGTCGCCGTTGCGCTTCCAGGCCATGAGCCATCCGCGCACCTTGGAGTTGTTGAGGCTATGGACCACATTCCAGTTGTCGTACAGGTTGTCCAGAATGTCGCACTGCATGGCGATCGAGTTAAACAGAAGCGCCTGGTTCTTGTTGTTATTGGAGTTCTCGATAAATTCCGACTCTATATAGGCCGTCTGCTCGCCATCGGGCGCGGCGACCTTAAAGCCCTTAACGGTATCGTCGTCAGCCGCCTTGTAGCTCAGCGAGCTGCCGAGCGCCTGGCCCAAATCGTTAAACCCACTCGTCGACTGGCCGTTGTACTCGCTGGCCTTAATGCCCGCACACTTGTTGAGTGCCGCAGCGGTTGCGTCATTCCAGCTTCCGTATTGGTTGAGCTGGCCGATACCCATCGACTGGCCCACCAGATCCTCGGCCTGCTGGGCAATAAACTCCGCTCGCGATGCATGGTCGACGAGCTCCTTGATGGCGGCCGCATCCGCAGCGTTCGCGCCCTGGGCCGCCGCGAGTTCCTGATACCAATCCTCGCTGGTGCCGTAAGCATCCTCAAAGATCATCTTGTCCACATTGACGCCATAGCTGTCGCCCTGCTGGGTCAGCAGCGCCGCCGACCCGCCGACCGCGGCCTTGAGCTCGGCCGCAAACTGCGCGGCCTCGTCGTTGCCAGCATCATCACCCTCGCCGTCGCTGGCGGCAGGGGCGCGACGAGCCTTACGGACAGCTCCACCTTGGGCTTCGTCCTCTTTGCCGTCCTTGTCCTCCTCGGCAAACGCATCGGCGACCATCTGGTCAATCGCGTCGTTAAAGGCCTCGTCGACATCATTAAACGAGTTATCCATCATATACTCGTGCCACTGCTGCACGGCATTCGAGAACTCCTGCTGGCGCTCCTCGGCCGCGGCGGAATGCTTTTTGGCCGAAGCGTTGGCGTCAAAACTCAGCATGGTCATAAGCTGAGCATTGGAGATGCGGTAGGTCTGCGGCATAAAGATTTGCTCAAAGTTGCCGCAGTTCACATAGGTCGAGTCATTCGCCTTGTTAAACTCGTCGAGCAGCTTAAGGTAGCCCTCGTCCACATACTCCGCCACATAGCGAACACGGGTGCCCTCGCGCGACTTTTGAGTCAGAGGAATCGTCACCGTCTTGCCATCCACGCAGTCCACGTACAGGTCGAGCGTGTCGGCGGCCTCTTCGTTTCCCACCTCGAGCGTGATATCAAAGGTCCAGTAGGCGTTCTTCTTTTGCGGCAGATGATGGAAGGTCCACAGACTCTTGCCGGTGTCCTTGCCGTCCTTGACCAGGTTTTGCGTACCGCCACGATACGTCACATCAAAGTTCCAGACCGAAGCGCCCGGAACATAGCGCACATAATTGCGAGCCGTTACCTCGGCAGCAGCAGCGGCAACATCGGTCGAGCCCACGCGCGCCTCGAGCGTCACGCGCTCGGCGGCAAGCGTATCCTGCGGCAGGTCGTATTCAATCTTGGCACGGCCGAGTTTATTGGTCTTACCGGTGTACTTTGCAGCCGACGAGCCCGTCCCCACGGTGAGCTGCACGCTCTTGCCCGGTGCCGCATAAACGTAGGCCACATTGCCCAGTAGGCTGTGAACGTCGGTGTTGTCGACCTCGATGCGCGATCCGCTAACCTCGAGTGTGGTGCTTCCCAGCGGCAATGTCACCTCGCCCAGCGTAATAAGCGGCGAGACGGCATAGATGCCCGCGGCCTTAGGCTTAAAGCGCACAAACACATCGGCGCCCATGCCCTTCTTCATATCGAGAACGAGGTTGTCGCCCTCCCAAGTTGTGCCAGCCCACACGGCATCGGAGCTGGCGCCGGCTTCGCGAGCGCCTGCGGACACATCCTCGACGGCATCCTTGGCCAGCGGAATCTCAATCTTGGCAGCCTGGCTGTCCTTGAGCTCGTAATGAATGCGCAGCTCGGTCTCCGCGCCAACGACCGCGGACGAATCAGCGATAACCGAGCCCGCCGTCAGCCCGCGCTCGGCACGATACGTCTCCACGTCAAACGTGGGGACGTCGAGCGTCACGTCGAGCTGTTTGCCGTCCTCGATCTTCACCTGCTTTTGCGCGATATGCTTACCCACGGTCAGCCCTAGGCGGCTAAACGTGGAATAGCTCGTCGCTTGGATGTCGTAGCTCGTCTTGTTAAAGGCGACGATGGTGTACGAACCGGCCTTAAGGCGCGGCGTCTCGGCCTTCATGATAGGCGTGGTGCCATCGTCTTCGTAACCCATCAAATAGGTGACGCCGTCGGCGACCAGCTTGCCGTCGGACGTACGAAACACCAGCACACGGTTGGCGCCCTGGTAGTCGCCCTTGGTCGTGACCGCCGCCGTGCCCCAGGGCTTCAAGTCGATATCGACCTTGCCGGCCGAAGGCTTCACCGTCGCCGTCGCCCCACCCAACTTGAGGCTATCTTTGGGCTCGAGCGTTATCTCCAGATCCTGGTCCGCGTCGGCAATGGCCTGCGACACCACGAGCGCTGTGCCCTGGATACGGAAGTCGTTTTCCTTGTCACCCTTGGCAGGCTTAAGCGTCTTGCCGCCGCTCTTCACCGTCAGATCGATGTTATCGAGACTATCGAGCTCAATGCGTTCGGTCTTATCCTGGCCTGCGACCGGTTCGAGATAGGCCACATTAAGTTCAATCGCGCGCGAAGCCGGAATCTTGGTAAAGTCCTCAGCCTTAATCTCTCCGATATTCCATGTGCCCGTCATCTGGTCGCCCGGGCGCGCCAGCACCATGTCATAGTAACCGCTGAGCGAAATGCGCAGCGTTGCTGCTGTCTTGGAGAGAGCGTCCGCTGTAAAGCTGCCGTCATCGCCAACCGCCAGCGGCGTGGACTGCCCCGCCTGCACGAGTGTAGCCGTCGCGCTCTGGGGAAGTTTGCCCGTCACCTGGGCCGCCTCGCCCATCCACTCAAACGTGTAGGCAGGCTTCGAGGAATCGACGGAGTCCTTGCGATCGGCCACGGCATCGGCAAGCTTTTTGACCATCGAGGGGTTGCCAGCCGAATCGGTCGCATAGGCATAGATGGTCTGGCCTTCACTGAAGGGAATCGCATACGTTACGCCATCGATTGTCACGCGCTCATTATAGTCGCCCGGATAGCCCGCCTCACCAAACTGAAGATCGGGGTTCATCACGCGCAGGGCAACGGCATTATGGTTCGTCTCGTTTCCGTATCTCGTGTTCTCAAAAGCTCCCCACTCTATCATTTCCACGCTTTTGGGTAGCACAATCTCTTTGCCGGCAATCGCAGGATCAAGAGAGGCGAACGCGAGCGCCCCGATAGATTTGACACCATCGCCAATCGTCACCGACGACACATGCGAGCACCCGTCAAAGGCATAGCGCTCAATCCGCTCCACCGTGCCCGGCACGTTGATCTGCGTAAAGGTGAGTACCGTTGTGTCCGAGACATAGAACTGCGGTACGCCGCAATTGGCGAAGGCGCGATAGTCGATAGTCTTAATCGAAGGCGGCAGCGTTGCCACCACATTGTCGTCAAGTTGTTCGCAGCCCTCAAAGGCCTGCTCGGGAATCGTGGTAAAGGCCGCGTTGTTGGGCCAGGTCACCGTGTGAAGTGTCTTGCTTCCGGTAAACGCATTCCAGCCCAGTTCCTCAACCGAATCGGGCAGTGCGATTTCCTTGATGCTGCTGCCGCCCAAACCGCCCACAGAGCGGATATGCGAATCGGGGGCAAACGTAATTGATGTGAGCGCAACGTTTCCCATGCCCTTAAGACTCACGACATTTTTGCCGTCGATGGTCGAGGGCACCTCCAACGTGGTAATGCCCGCGTCGCCATACTCGATAGAAATTTCGTTGGTGAGGTTATCGATCGAGAAGTAGTACTGCGCGGGGGTCTGCTCGCCGGCCACGTAGCCATCGTCGTATTCACCCTTTACGCCCGTAGTGCCCTTCGAGGTTGCCCAGAGTCCAAGTTCCTCGTTCCAGGTTGCCTCGGCACCGGAAGCCTCCTCTTGCTTCTGCTGCTCGGCGAGTTCCTTGCCCTCGACAAGATCAGTGGCGAGCGTACCCGCAGGTGTGCTCTCGGTCTGCCCGACGCCCGTTAGGCCCGCCGCCGATGCAATCTCGGAGGGCGGGGGCGTAGGGGTATCACCGCTATCGAGCACTGTGGGGTCGGCGGCGCCGGCATCGGGCGCGGGGTCGGCGGCGTCGGCATCGGCTGCTTGGTCGTTATCCGTCTGCACAAAAGTGCCGTCGGTGGTGAGGGTCTCGGCAAACGCGCCCGCGGGCAACGAACCCGTCACCATGGTGAGGGTCACCGCGGCAACGGTCAGGCGGCGGCAAAGCGCTCGAACAGTAGTCCACCTCATGGTCGTTCCTTTCCTGCAAACCAAAAGTCATCCAGCGTAATCGTTGTCCAAAAACAAAGCGAACGGTAGGTTCATATATACGAACCTACCGTTCTACCTGCGCAAACCGCCACAAAGGGAATAGGTACCTTTGTGGCGGTTCTGAACTTGGCCAGCCAGTTTGTCTCAATCTGTAACAGTTAGAGGTCAAATTCCCCGCCTGGTGTTACAGATCGAGACGTTAGGTTGTCGGCCGAACAGTTCATCTCAATCTGTAACATCTAGAGCCGTTTTGGGCAGTTTGGTGTTACAGATTGAGATTTTACTGAGGCCGAGAATGAGAGCCGTCACCCAGCTCTAACGCTTGCGGCGCTTGGTCGCGGCGAGGCCGGCGGCGGCTACGGTTGCGCCGGCGATGCCTAGGGCGGCGACCGTCATCGCGGTGGTATCCCCCGTGATAGCCAGGACAGCATCGCCCTTCTTGGCCTGCGTGGTTTTCTCAACCGTCTTGCTCACCGTGGTGGTCGTAGCCGGCTTGGCCGAGGGTTTGGTCTCGGGCTTCACCCCAGGCTGCGGCGTCGGCTTGGGATCCGGCGTAGGCTGCGGATCGGGAGTCGGCGTGGCTTCAGGCGTAAAGGTCAGATCGGTGTTGAGCCACAGGGTGTAGATCCAACCGCTGTCCTCATCGGATACGCTGTCCGCGACCTGGTAGCCGCACTCCTGGCCGTTGATCACCAGCTTGGTGTTGGGCGTAAAGTAGAAGCCGCGCGCGGACTTGAGGTAGATACCGTAACGATAGGTCACGCCGGGCTTAAAGGCGTCGATGTGGTTCGTAATGTTCTGATCCCAGAACTCCTGAGAGTTCACTTCGCTGCCATCGCTGCCCGTCCAGAACTCACACTGAGGAAGGGAGTTGGAGCCCGTCGGAACATTCGCCGTAAAGACCGGCTTATCGCCCGCCTTGAAGGTGGTCGTGGCGCCGTTGATCTCGATAACGTCGATGGCCCGCCATTCGTCGATCGGCTGCTCGCACAGCATATTGTCAGCGTTTGGCGCGAAGACGCCGTTGACGGTCTTGATGTGGTGCGCCCAATGACCGTTGACGTACATCATGCAGTCATCGGCCACGGTATTGTCGCCCTTGAGCCTCAGCTCAACGGAGTACATGTAGAACTTGCCCTCTTCGAAGTGTTCGATCCTCCTCGCGCCCGTCGGATACTTGGCAGGGTCGGAATACCAGAAGGCAACGGGCGTGAGCTCCGCAGGGTCGCTGCCATCCATTTCCTCCCAGCACTCGTAGGCGATCTCGTACTTGTCGGCATCGGCGGCGGGGATCGTCGCGGTCGCGCGCGGCGCCTCGCCGGGCGCGTAGTCGGTCTTCACGTCGTTGACGTTCAGGTTATGGAGGGCTTCGTTTTCCGATGCAACAAGCGTAATTTCGCTATTGATGACGTAGCGGAGGTAATAGTCGTCCCTGGTTTCGTTGACGGTAATCGAGCTGCCCGCGTAGCTGTTGTCACCTTCATAGTCGGTGCTGGTATACGTCAGTGCCGCGCCAATATAAAGATCCTCATTGCGCGTGAGTCGATACGAGCCGCCTGCCGCGCCACCCGTAAAGGTCAGCGTCAGCCTCATGTGATCGCCAACAGGCTCAAAGTGAGCCGTCACATCGGACATAGATGTGTCCTGGACTTCAGCCAGGGTGCCCGAAGCAGCATCGGCCCGGTAGTACTTGGTTTCGACAAGTTCGCAGAGCGGCTCATCCGGCATGCCGCCCTCAACATCGGGAAAATCATAGGTATACGGCTGGCCCTTTTCGAGCGTGATGTTGTCCGAAAGCTTGCAGTCCGTATCGTGGCGGACCACGGTCGTGTTGACCTTAACACCGCTCCCGCCTGTCACATCGGTCACGCCACAGGGCATGATAGCGTCGTTTGCCGATGAGCTGTCGGCGCCGCCAAGAGAGCCGTCTTGGTCAGCAGCGCCCGCATCGTTTACCGTTGCCGCCGGTGCGTCCTGCTGATCTTGCTGAGCTTCTGCCGTGGACGGTGCC
>OAWC01000753.1_pt1 | contig 17045 bp, 37 predicted proteins | sample 1495331 | NCBI WGS metagenome assembly OAWC01 (sample SAMEA2580115, study PRJEB22360) | human gut metagenome | biome: human gut; feature: human-associated habitat; material: faeces | place: Denmark | collected 2008/2010
AATTAGAACTAAATAGTATTAGATAAGGAGGAAAGTGTATGGCTAAACCTAATGTAATTCCAATTAGTTTTAAAGACAACTTAGAAGATAAATTACTGCTAGATTGGCTAGAGGAGAAATTCTCTGAATATGGGAATAAATCTAATTATATAAAGTATATACTTAGAAAAGAAATGAAAAAAGAATTGGAGAAAAAAGAATAATAAAAGAGTGCTCCAGCCGGCAAGCTAACAGAGCACTCTTCGTGGATTGAACGACAATAAATGTGTTCGTTTTATATATTCTATAAAAACTATTATAATCCTTTTACTATACATTCAAATATTATACCAGCAGTTATCATACCCATATAAAAAGTGTACATTTCTTCAATCCTCCGAACAAATAATTTATTTGTTATTATTTACAATCTAGGAGGTTTTATTCATGAAAAAAATAGAAACTTATAAATTTAACGAATTTTATAATCAAAATGAAGTAAAAAAAATTAATAGACAAATTGAAATGTTAAAGAGAGATAAAAATAAATACTTAGCAGTAGTGTTTACCTTAGCTTTGATATTGGATCCCTCACTGGTATATGCAGATAAGATTGCATCTTATGGTGGAAGTATTCTTATGAAAATTCAAATATACATGGGAATAGTCGCAAGTATTATGTGTTCAATAGAACTAGCAACTGAACTAGTTAAAGGTGGTAGAGGATATTTTCAAATACTTTTTAAATATGGCTCAGGATATGTAGCTTTGATATTATGTCCCACAATATTTGAGATAATAAAAAGTCTATTCTAGGGAGGGATTTAAATGAAAGAAATGATGTGGTGTACATTGAAAGGATTTATTGCTGAATCAGTATTTGCAGAAATGTGGAATGGTTTATGTGGATTATTTAAAATTTGTCTTACTGGAGTGTACAACTTGAGTTTTTATGTATTAATTATATTTTGCATGTATAATATTATATTGGCCATGTTTGGTTCAAAACCTGGAAAAATAAATATAGTAAAAAGTATTCTTATTTGGGCAATAATTGAAATGGTGTTTACTATGATAGGGGTGGCATAAATGAAATTAAGCGAGTATTATCAAGTAATTAAACCAAATTATAAATATCTTAAAATTATACCTCATACAAGTGCTAAAAATAATAAATCTGATGAAATAGCAGCATATGTAAATCAGATGTATAAATCTCTTAAAAAGAGAGTTTACAAGGAGAATAATAAGTTGATAATAGAATCCCAATGCAAATTATCTTATTACATTTATATTACTAAAGATGATGTTAGTTTTTATTTTATAGTTCCAGAATACTATGTAAATATAATAAAAAGTAAAATAAATACTGTGTGGAGTAATAAAGTCAATATTGAAGAAGTAGAAGAAATACCTATATTTGAAGATAGTTGTAGTAAATGTTGTATGGCTTATAAGAATAAAGATGGATTATCGCTAGCAACTGATAAAAGAAATAATGACCTGTTATCAAGTAATTTATCAGTCATAAATACTATGCAAGAAGGGGATGCAGTAGGAATAATTTACAATATGATTCCATTATCTAATAGACAACAGAAAACGTGGCTTACTAGATATGAAGAAGATTATAAAGCATATAAAGAAAATAGAAATATACAAAAAGTAAATATAGATCCACAGCAATTAATTAAACTAGCATTTATATTCATACTTAAAGGATTAAATTCATTTATAAATGAAATACAAATAGCATTGGCGAATGAAAAAATAGAGGTAGAAGCTTTGAATCAAGTCAATTCAATAATTACAAATAAGAAAACTCTATCAAATGCAACTATAAAGAAAAAAAATGATACCATAATAAAAACTCAAATAGCTATTTTAAGTCAAAGCAATGATGAATTCCAACAAAATAAACTACTAGACATTACATCTAATAGTTTTGAAATAATAAAAGAAGATAACGAATTAATCCCTAAAAATACTAAAAGTAAATTTAGTATTTTAGATTATGATTATAAAATAGATACCCTTGAATGTTCATCTAGAGAGCTTAATAATGGAGTGTCTATTCCTGGAGATGGATTATTAGAGGAATATAAAAAAATTAAAAGAAATGAATTAAATGAATCTATACTGCCCAATGAATTAAAAATAGGATATATAAGTTTAGGAAGAAACAAATATAAGAACAGTAATGAAAAAGCTTATTTTAATTCTAAACCTTCGTTAGTTAATTTACCCATAGCATTACTTGGTGGAAGTAGAAGTGGTAAGAGTACATTCGCAGAAAATATTTCTAAAAATATAATAGATGCAGGTGAAGGTTTAATAATTCTAGATTTTATTAAAAATTGTGAGTTTGCAGATAATATAAGAAAAATTACTCCTATAGATAGATTAATAGTTTTAGATTTAAGCAATCCTAAGTATTACCAAGCATTTGCATATAATGAAATAGAAATTAATAATAGCATGAGTACACTAGAAAAAATAAAATGCTCTAATAGACAAATAGTACAAATATTACATTTGATAGATAGTATAAATTCAGAAGGAATACAGCTAACTGGTAAAATGTCTAGATATTTGTTGAGTGCTGGTAAATTAGTATTTTTACAAGCTGGAACCGGGCTTAAAGATGTAATAAGATGCTTACAAAATTTTAAATATAGAAATGAATTAATAGAAAATTTAAATGATGAATATAGAAAATATTTAGAAGAGGATATAGATAATTTGTTGGAGCTTAATGAATATGATAAAAAAGATAGTGAAAAAGTTATTGGAACTAAAGATAGTAAAATTGAAGGAATATTAGATAGAATTAATCTTCTTAAACGTGATCCAAATATGAATTTGATGTATAGTTTAGGACCGGAAACTAATATTAATTTTCTAGATGCTATGAATCAAGGTAAAGTTGTATTAATAAAACTTCCAGAAGATGAATTTAGTGATACAGTTAGTAAAAATGTAATGGTTACTTTCTTTATAACAAAAATATGGTTAGCAACTCTTATGAGAAGTAAAATAAATAATCCTATTCGATGTACAGTTCTAATAGATGAAATATTCCAAACTCCAATGGCGCAGAGATTAGTTGGAAAACAACTGGTTCAAAGTGCTAAGTTTAATCTTAGATATATATTTACTCTACACTATCTTAATCAATTATCTCCAGATGTTAAAGAAGCTCTAAAGAATGCAAACAGTAGTTATTGTTTAATAGCTGGATGCGATAAAAAAGCATTTAAAGAGTTAGAGGAAGAATTTAATGTTAATGGATATGAATTAAATGATTTATTAAAATTAAAAGAGTATCATAGTTTGAATCTTATAAAAACAAGTAATTCTTATTCTAGTTTTATTACAAAATTACCGCCTCCTATTAATTAGGAGGTATTTTTATGCATAAAAATAGGAGATTTATTAAAAACGTAAAATCTCCATAAATTGCTAAGCATACTAAACACTACTTGATTACTTCGTTTACTCGTTCCTCACTAAACTACATAATCACTTCGTAGTATAGCATATGCAAAGGCACTCTAAAAATATTCCTAAGTTATAAAATTTAGTATAAAATATAAAGAGCTAGGGAGCTAATCCCTAGCCTATGAAGATTGTTGATAAAATTGTTGATAAAATGTGGATAAGTTAAGTTTTTACCTGTTGATAACTTTAAAACTGACAATTAACTGACAATTAAAAGGTTAATTAATTGAAAAATGCTTATATTTAGCCTTTGATATTAATTGCGTCATAGTTCCCATTGGACTATGATACTAACTGTACCTAAAATATAATAGAGTAAATGATAAGAATATTACTAGAGTTTAATCTACTTTATTTGTATCAGTTATCATTTAATATGCTGACAATTAACTGACAATTAATTGACAATTAATTTTACACTGACAATAAAACTGACAGCAACTAAAGTTTATTTAAACATTATATTTGATATATTATCACTTGCTTTTCTATCCATTTCTTGTAATACATGAGAATATCTATTCATTGTAATTTTTATATCGGTGTGGCCTAACCTGTCTGATACAGTTTTCATGTCTGTGCCAGCAAGAATAAGCATTGTAGCATGTGTATGTCTTAGATCATGTAATCTTATTCTTCTTATATTGTTTTTATCTAAAAATCTATACCAAGAACGAATTAAAGATTTATCATAATACGGAGTTAAAACAGTATTTAAGCAAACGATATTGTCGTATTCTAATATATTACTCAATTTGTATTCGTTGTGTTGAGCCTTCCGTTTTTTCAACTTAATCATCAATTCGTTTGGCGCGGAAATAGTTCTAATTGATCCTAATGTTTTTGGTTCTTTAAAAAGTATTCCTTGCCCGTTTATATAAACTAAGATTTGATTTATAGAGATGGTATTTTCTTTAAAATTAATATCATCCCATCTTAAGCCACAAACTTCACCACATCTAAGCCCTAAAGTTAACATTAATAAAATAGGTATTTCTATGTCAGTTCCATCTAATTTTTCTATAACTAACTTTACTTCTTCTCTTGTATATACCTCAGCAGTTTGCTTATCTTTTACAAAACTTTTAGGTGTCTTAATGAATTCACAAGGATTTTCATTTATTTCTTTAAGCCGATAAGCTTCATTTAATACAGCTTTTACAAAGCTTAACCTATGCTTCGCACTAGATGGAGTATGATTCTTATATACATAATTAGCAAACGACTGAAGTATACTAGGATTAATTTCGCTTAGTTTTATATCTGAAAAAAATGTATTTATGTTAGTATTTATAATGCTTTTTCTACTCATTTGTGTAGTTGGACTGAAACCTTTACTTTCATCATTCATGTATTGTATGCATCTGTCTTTAAATGTTATATTCTTATTTATGATAAATTTGTTATTATTAATATTACTTTTTAAATCTATAAGGTGTTTTTCGGCATCTTTTTTATTTGTATATTTAGCCACACTCTTTTGTTTTATTTTTTCATTTTCATCTCGATATTCGATTACTACGTTGTAATTATTACCTCTTTTTCTTATAAATGTACTTTTTACACTATAGTTGTTCATGTGCATTCCCCCTAATACAATTTAATTCTTTATCTATGAACCATGAAGCTAAATCTCTAGGATTTAGATTAAGCCCATTTGCTATTTTAATTATTTGTTTTATAGTCACATTTTTCTTATTATTCTTATTTTCTAACTCACTTAAAAAACTTTGTGACAAATTACATCTTTTTGCGAGTTTTTCTTGTGTCAAATTTTATCTTTTCCTTGTTGTCTTAATCAAAATTAAATTTCCTTTCTAAAAGAATTTGATTAATCCACAATTTTTTATCAATCTTTATTAGTTTGTCAGTTTTGGTCGGAAATATCCGCTCCTAGTGATATTTTTTCCGCTATAATTTTATCATAAAGAAACACATAAGTTCTATTGAAAATAGAACTTATGTTTGATAAAATTATAGTATGATACATAAAAAGGGAGTAGGAATATATGAGTGAAAAAGAATTTTTAATGAAACTTTTAAAATTAAAAGAATTAAACAAGCAAGATTATGAATTTATTATAAGTATAATAGAAAAAATAAGAGAAATAGAGTTGTAAAAACTTTATTTCTCTTATTTTTTTAACAATTCATCAATCATTAAATTTATTATTTTTTTATGATCATCACTTAATTTACTATAACTATTGAAGATTTCTACTATTTTTTTATCAATTTTTTTATCAATATCATCTTCATTATCTTTTCCAGAAAGAAGATAATCCACACTCACATCAAAGAAATCTGCGAATTTTTTTAATAAATCAGTTTCTGGCATTTGTTTATTGTTTTCATATCTACTAATAGAACTCTTTTGAAGTAGAAATTTTTGCGCCAATTCATCCTGTGTTAACATTTTCTTTTTTCTCTCGTTCTTAAAACGTTCACCAAAAGTATTCATATAAACCAACCTCCTTTTACTTCTATTATACTTAAAGTTGTCTTAAAATAAATAAAAATTGCTTAATAGGAAACTTTTTTTAAAAATAGTGTTGACAAGTTGTTTTTAATGCAATATTATATAAACATAAAGTTGTTCTAAAGACAACATTAAAATAATATAATATTAGATTAGAGGTGAAATATATGACTAAAGAGCTTAAAAAACTTAGAATTGACTTTAATTTAACTCAACGTGATGTAGCTGCTTTCTTAGGTTTTGATTCAACTTCTTCTTATACAAGAAGAGAAAACGGAGAAATAGATTTTTCTCAATCTGAAATAAAGAAGTTGACAAAATTATTTAAACTAAATAGTACTAGAGCAGCAGAAATTTTTTTAACTTAAAGGTTGCGTTAAAAACAACATAATCGCTTATTTAAGTTTAACAGATTAAAAATACAAAAACACTAGGAGGTTATTGACAGATGAAGAAAGTTTTGACTGTAAAAGATATCCAAGACATATTAGGAGTGTGTGATAAAACTGCATATGGCCTAATAAGACAAGCTATAGCAACAGGAATGTTCAAAGTTATAAAAATTGGAAGGTTATATAAGATTCCTACAAAATCATTTTTAGATTGGTTAGATGAACAAGAGTAAATAGGGGGTGTGATAATGGCAGTTACTTGGATTCTGAAAATTTATTGTAATTTAATCAGAACAGATGAAGCTGAAAATAGTTGGGATGAATATTTTAAGTTTCAAAAAGAAGTTTTACAAAAGATAAGTGAAAATAAGGGGGAATAAACAAATGAAAAATAGGTTATTAGTAAAAATCAAATCAGATTCAACTAAAAAAGAAATCAGATACAAAACTGATAGAAATTTGCAACAAGAGTTAACACATTTAAGATTTAGAAATGCAGAAATAGTTCAAGCAAAACATTACAATGAAACTCAAAGTTTTGGTAAATGTAAGAAACTAATTGTTATAACTAAATAATTTAGGGGAGGGAATAGATATGGGAAACAGTGATTTATACAATAGTTACAAATTTATGGAGAGTAATGAAGGACAAGCAGTAACAATGACAAGTTTAGAGGTAGTTGAGTTAATAAACAAATTCAGAGAAGAAGAAGGCAATGAAACAGAAAAAAGACATGATGATTTTTTAAGAAGTGTAAGAAAAGAACTTGAAACACTTGTCAATGCAGGAATAGATAGCGACCGAAATTTTACGGTGGCTACATACCAAGATAAACAAGGAAAACAAAGAAAATGTTATCACATGACTAAAGCCGGAATAATGCAGATGCTTAATAAAGAATCAGCTTTGGTTAGATATAAAACTCAACAGTATATAGAAGCTTTAGAAAAAGAGTTAAATAAACCTAAACAGCTATCACCTATGGAACTTTTAAAATTACAATACAAAGCACTAGAAGAACATGAGCAAAAGATAGACCAAGTAAAGCATGAACTAGATGATTATATAGACAATGCTCCATTGTTCCAGGTTGATTGCAAGGAAGTACAAGCAGAGGTTAAAAGAAAAGGTACAAAAGTACTAGGAGGATATCGTTCACCAGCATACTTAGATAATTCTTTAAGAGGTAAGGTATATGCAGATATTCAAAGAGAGCTAAAAAGACAGTTTGGAGTTAATAGATATGAAGCAATAAAAAGAAAAGATTATGAAAAAGCATTAATTATTATAAGCAACTATGAAGCTCCTTTTAAGTTACAAGGTGATATAGAACTTAAAAACTCTCAAATAGGATTAGAACTTGAAAAGGTAGGTGCAACTAATGAGTAATCAAATAGACTTTTGGAAAGAGGATAGAGAAACATTATTCAAAAGAGCAGTAGAAAATATCATAGATGTATCAGATATGCATTCATACAAAGAAGGTTCTTTAGTAGAAGTAGGTAGTGGATTTACAGAGGGTGACTTTGTTATGACTGATATAGAAAACAACTACATATCAGTTTATGAAAACTATAAAGAAGTTTTAAGAATTGATAAAAATAGCAATGCACTAGTTATGATAAATGAAATTCTTAAGGAGGATAAATAAATGAATATTGGAGGATGGGCATTCAAAGAAAATGGAGATGAAATAAGGGATAAAAGATATAGAAGATATAAAGAACTTAATAAAGAAGATTTCGAAATATTAAATATCAGAAATGGTTATGCACGAAAAGAGTATGAAGTTGTAGTAAAAAATAAAGATTTATCTTATTTGGATATGCTTTTATATTGTGATAGTGGAAATACATGTTTTGGAGGATGTGTTGGAAGTTCAAACAAAACAGATGAGCAAGGTAATTCAATATATATAGTAACGGTTTATACAGATTAAGGAGGTTTAATATGGACTGGTTAAATCAAGATGTTGTAATTGAAAAAATACAAAACAAAATAAATAATCTTAGAAATGCATCGTATATAGCAGAAAAGGGCAAAGAAGCAATAATACAAAATAGTAAAGCTGGTATTGAAAAATATACAGAGTTCAAGATTAGAGCAGTTGATTATACTAGATTTGCAGATTTTCTAGAAGAAATATTGCTGGATATTAATTGTATGAAAGAAGAAGAAATAAAGCAACTTGAAGAAGCAGAACAAGATCTAAAAGAAAAAAGATATGAAGCTTATATATAAAAATAGAACCTACGGCAATAGGTCCTATTTAGAGAAAAAGTTAAAGCAATTAGAAAATTACTTTTATTTTATTATACCAAAGAAGGTGTGATTTTAGAACATGAAAATAAATGATTTGTTTAGATTTGCAGATAAAGCTATAAGACAATCAGAGGATTGTTTTGAAAATAAATTGTTTTGCGCACAGATGATGTCAACTCATACTTGTGCAGTAGATAGCAAATATGGTTATCTTGATGGAGCTAAGGATTGTTTAGAAAGTTATAAACCTATTGAGGAATTAGAAGGATACATTAATGAGTTTGAAACATCACAAGAGATAATAGATGAATATGATAGGGCGTATATAAGTGCTTATAGAGATTATATAAAACAAGAATCGTTAAAGAAGGAGAGTGTGACTAATGAGTAATAATGCATTACAACTAGCAACTTATACACTAGATGGAGGACAAGTCCTTACAGCTGATACAGTAAAGAATTACCTTGTTAATGGCGGTGGAAATGTATCAGACCAGGAAGTGTTAATGTTCATAGAGTTATGTAAGGCTCAAGGATTAAATCCTTTTGTAAGAGATGCTTATTTAATTAAATATAAGAGTAAAAATCCACAATTCGATACACCAGCAACAACAATAGTAGGTAAAGATTTTTTCATAAAAAAAGCAAATGAAAACCCAGCATTTGAAGGAATGAAAGCTGGAATAGTAGTTGTAGATAAAGAAAATCAAATACATGAGAGAGAGGGTTCTCTTAAATTACCAGGAGAAACGATTGTCGGTGGATGGTGTGAAGTATATAGGAGTGATAGAAAAGTACCTACAAAAGCAATAGTTGCCTATGAGGAATATGTTCAAAAGAAGGGCAATGGAGAAGTGAATAGTATGTGGTCCAGTAAACCAGGAACTATGATTAGAAAAGTTGCACAATCTCAAGCATTGAGAGAAGCTTTTCCAAATGAGCTTAGAGGATTATATCAACAAGAGGAAATGGGAGTAGATACAAAGTTACCACAAAAAGAAGTAAGAGTTGGTTATGCTACAGCAGGGCAAAAGCAAGGAATTATGAAAATGGCTAGTTTAAAAGGTCTATATGATTATAACGATAAAAAGAATGTAGATAAATTAAAATCATTCTGTGAAAGCAATGGTTATGATCTTGAAAATCTTAAATATGAAGAGGTTGAAGAGTTAATAAGTTTACTTGCTAATTATGAACCTAAGCAACAAGAAGATATACAAGATGTAGAGTTTACAGAAGTAAGCGAAAATACAAACGAAAATATAGAAGGACAAGTTAGCTTATTATAGGAGGGATTAAATTCCCTTCTAATAGCAAAAGACAAAGAAGGTGAGAATATGGCAGATAACAAGAAATACTACTATCTAAAATTAGTAGACAACTTCTACGATAGGGATGAAATGATAATGCTTGAAAGTATGCCAGATGGATATATGTATTCAAATATACTTTTAAAACTATATCTTAGAAGTTTAAAAAATGAAGGAAAATTACTTTTTAATGATAGGATTCCATATAATTCCACAATGTTGGCAAATATTACTAGGTTTCCAGTAGGAGTTATAGAAAAAGCTTTAAAAATTTTCCTTGAATTGGGATTAATAGAAATACTTGATAATGGTGCTATTTATATGCTTGATATTCAAAACTTTATTGGAAAATCAACGACTGAAGCTGATAGAAAAAGAGACTATAGGAAAAGAATTGAAGATGAAAAACTTAAGTTGGGACAAATGTCCGGACAAATCTCCGACAAATCTACACTAGAGACAGAGCAAGATATAGAGACAAAGACAGAGTTAGATTTAAAGACAGAGTTAAAGCAAGAGATAAAGCTAGAGCAACAACAAGATATAGAAAGAAAAGATGTTGTTGGTTTGGTTAGTATATATTTTCCTTATTTAAATGAAAAAGATTTAAACACTATTACAAATGAATTTTTAAAAACTAATAAGGATCTATACTATTTATCGGAAAAACTTATATTAACAACAGATGCTAGCAACATAGAAAATAAAGTAGGCTATCTTTTAAAAGCAATTAAGGAAGATTATCAAATGAGATATGTAACATCACTAGAGAATTTAGTAGCAGTATGGGAACAGGAACTTCTAGAAAAACCAAATAACCCTATCATTGCTGATAAGGTTAAATACTATAGATTCAAATGTGAAAATAACTGTTAATTTGTTAATAGTATATGTAGTTTGAAATAAATTATTCCAGGGGATTTTTCTCCTGGACCATATAGGGGGAGATATTATGAGTGGTAAGGCTAGGCATGCAGTAAGAATGTCAAATCTTTTAGAAAAATCACATCATGTAAAAATAGAAAGCATAGATGATCCAACACTTATCAATTATCTTAGATTAGCAGAAGTAATATTAACACCAGAACCTAGGAAAATGAGTTATTACCTTACAGATTTAGAAAATTCAGAAGAAGCAGATAAAAGAATGCATGAAATAGAAGAAGAAAGAAAAAAAGGCAATATAACAAAAGCACAAATGATAAAAATGAATGAAGATAATAAAAAGTATGATGACATTATAAGAAAAAAGATAGAACAATATAAAAAAAGACAAGAGAACAATAACCAAGTCAGAAATATAAAGCCAATAAAAGTGACTAATCCAGCAGCAGGCACAGAAGAGATATATTCATCAATAAAAGAATTTGCAGAAGAGTATGGATATAAACCTAAAAGTGTATCAAGTGCATTCTTTTATCAAAAGGCAAATACCATACAATTCAAAGGCTTAATAATTCAAAAATTAAAATAAAGGGTGAAAACGAATGAAAAAGATAGTTGGTGGAAAAGAGAAGGCTTGTGGTTGCTGCGGCGGTACAGTAGTGTACTTGCAAGTTAAAAGACTAGGAATTGTATCACAGTGCAGGGAATGCGGATCAATGACTAATGGAAGAGCAAAAGATGAATTCAAAATATATACTTATTCGGAGGATAGATAATGTATGAATTAATGGAAGAATTTGAAGAGCTGGTTGATAAAGCTTTAAATTTATCAGTAGAAGAGTTCGAAAAATTTAAAGAACAAATAATAGAAAGGCTTAGTGAAATAGATTAAGGGGGAAATATGAAAAATGGTTGATAGAAAATGGACCAAACAAGAAGAAGAATATCTATCAGAAAAATATGGTTCGGTATCTATTGGGCATATAGCAAAAAAATTAAATAGAACAGAATCATCAATATTAAATAAAAGACAGAGAATGAAGTTAGGTGCATATCTTGAAAATGGATATTATGTAACATTAAGACAATTATTAGAAGCTTTAGGACTAGAAGGAGGGTATTCTTACAAGAATATATCATGGATAAAAAATAGAGGTTTTCCTGTTATAAATAAAAAGGTAAATAAGTGCAGTTTCAAAGTTGTGAACTTAGAGGACTTTTGGAAATGGGCAGAAGAAAATCAACAATTCTTAGATTTTTCTAACTTTGAAAAACATGCACTAGGAGCAGAGCCTAGTTGGGTACAAAAGAAAAGAGAATATGACATACAATTCAAATCTAATATTAGATTAACACCATGGACACAAAAGGAAGATGAATATTTAAAGTTCTTACTAAATCAATATCAATACACGATAAAAGAAATATCACAAAAAATGAACAGAAGTGAAGGTGCAATACAAAAGAGAATAGAGTACTTAGGAATAATGCAAAGACCGGTTAAAGCATACAATCATACATTTTGGACTGATGAAGAATATAAAACATTAAAAGAAATGATATTACAAGGTGCTAACTATGAAAATATATCTCTAAAACTTGATAAAAGAGGTTCTAAGGCTATTAGAGGACTTATATATAGACTTTATGGAACTGAAAGTTTGGATAAGGTTAGAGCAAAAATAAAAGAAGAAGGTAAAATGAGAAGGCCAAAAGTTATTAGGAGGAATAGAATAAATGAAAAATACTTATAGATTAGGTCAAATTATCAAGACTGATACAGAACAAAAGATGAAAAGAATGGTTAGTGGAGACATAGAAATATTACCTAAAGGAAGTAAGTTGTTAGTTACTAGAACTGGATTTAAGGTTCTTAACGGAGAATGTAAGGATCTTATAGTACCTCTTAATGGTAAGACAATAAAAGGTACTGATTATACAAATATAGCAAGAATGATTTATAACAGATTAAATGCAGTATATGGACTAGAAATGTATTTAGACGATGAAGAAATTGAGATGGATAGGTTCTTAGAAGAAATAGAAGATATTTTAATGGATATTTTATAAGGAGGACAGATGAAAAATAAATTAAATGTAATTAGATATTTAATAAATAGTACTTACGAAGAGTTAAATACAATCGAAGAATACAATAATTGCAAAAGAGAAGCGGAATTAGAAAGAAGAAGTCAAGCATCAGAAGTCGGAGAAGAACTAGCAAATAGAGAATACTTTGATTATATGTGGAGATATGAACGTAAGTATGGAGCAGGAAACAAGCAAAAAGTGAAAGACAATTTGAAGATGATTAGAAGAATAACTTTAGAAATAGAAAAAGAGCTATAGGGGGTAAAAATGAAAAGAACTAAGAGACAAAACAAAGAGATACTTAATGTAGTTGAAATAGCAAAAGAATATGTAAAAGCAGGATATAAATGTGGACAAGCGATAGACATGGCTCAAAGAGATATTAGAAAACAGGAGATAGAGAAATATGAAAGTAAGATTTAAAATACCTGGTCCAGTAGTGGCAAAACAAAGACCACGTCTTGGTAAAAATGGATCAGTGTATACTCCTACGAAAACTAAGGTATTTGAACAAATATGTAAATTAGCATATGGAAATAGATACTATTTTGATAAAGAATATATTTTAGTGAAAATAATATTTAAATTTGAAGTTCCTAAGAGTTATTCGAAAAAAAATAGAGAAGAAGCTTTAAAAGGAAATATAAGGCCAACAAAAGCAGATATTGATAATTATATCAAAAGTGTATTAGATGGACTAAATAGAGTTGCTTGGGGTGATGATAGATATATTTCTAGTATATGTGCAGAAAAAATATTTGCTGATAAATCGGAAACTATAGTTGAAATAGAAAGTGAGAGGATTAAATGAAAATATTAATCTACACAGTAATAGCAGTATTGATATTCGATCTAGGATTTGTTGCAGGTGCAGCATGGCATTCAGTACATAGATAGAGGTGAGTATATGAAAGGTAAACCAGGTACAGAAGAAGAGAGCAAACAAGTAATTGATATGTACAAGAGGGGATATACAACAAGAGAGATAGCAGCAAGATTAAATAGAAGTTACTGTTTTGTATATACGAGAATAGATAATTACAGAATAGATAATATGAAATAACAACAGAATAGGTGATTAAAACAGTATAGTATTAATCACCTATTATCAATTGATAGCCAATTGGTAATGATGTAGTTTATAAAAAGAGGGTGATGATATGGATGAAATATGGAGAGATATAGAAGGATATGAAGGTAAATACCAAGTGAGCAATTTAGGAAGAATTAAAAGCTTGAAAAATAGACATGGATATAGAGAAAAAATATTAAAGCAGTTATTAACACATCATGGATATAAGCAAGTAATGTTCTGCGATAAAAATAACGGAAAGAAAGACAAAAGATATATGGTCCATAGATTAGTAGCGGAAGCATTCATACCAAATCCAAACAATTATCCAATAATAAACCATAAAGATGAAAATCGAACTAATAATCGAGTTGATAATTTAGAGTGGTGCACATATAAATATAACTCAAATTATGGTAATTGTAGAGAAAAAATAAGTAAGTCTCATAAAGGTGAAAAAAATCCCATGTATGGGAGAACGGGTGATAAAAATCCTATGTATGGCAAGAATGGAGGAAAACATCAAAGGGCTAAAGGCGTAAAGTGCTTAACGACTGGTGAAGTATTCGCATCTATATCTGAAGCAACAAATAAATATAATGTTTGTGGTAGTCAAATTTCAAAATGCTGTAAAGGTAAAGCTGATTCAGCAGGAAAGCACCCAAAAACAGGAGAGAAACTAACATGGGAATATACAAATCAAATAAAAATAGAGGTGATTGAATGTTAGAGGAATTACAAAGCATTTTAAGTAATCTATATGCACAGTATGGCTTAACAAAAGACACCTTGCAGTTATCACAGTTGATAGATAGATTGATATATCAAGAAATGAAATATTAGGAGGGAATAACGATGGATGAAAGGTTAATTAAGCTCAACATTAACATAGATAAGATATGCGAATATAAAAATGAACTAGATATAATAAAGGACAATATAGACCTACTGAAAATGAATGTAGTAAAACAAATGTCAGAATTGGGACTAAATGAAAAAGCAGGTTTTTTAGGGAAAGCCACAATTATGAATTTTGATAGAGGAACACTTAATAAAGACTTAACTAAAGAAGGCTTAGAGAAAGCCACAGAGGGCGAGAATGTAACATTAGATGACTGTAAAAAGTATAAACATATTAGTTTCTTGCTAGTTAAAAGATTTGATAAAGAATAGGGAGATGGTTATATGCTTTCAAACAGAAAATTTATAAATGAGTTAAAGGCGAGAATAGAGTTCTTAGAAAAAGATATAGAAAGTAAAGAAAATACAGTTTGCAACTTGTTAGAATCAAATAAGGAACTTAGTTTATCTAATAATTACTTAGAGAATAAGATAAACACATTAGAAAAATTAGTTAAATGGCATGAAGAGAATGAATGTGAGTTAAATACAAAGTTATGTAGAGCACAAGGTCAACTTGATAAGATAGATAATTACACAAGAATGCTTGAAGGGAGAGGGACAAAATGAACTATAGATTGTAATGAATTTGCAAAGTTAGTGGCAAGAGGTAATAGATTATATTGGTTAAAAAGGAGCGAATAAATGAAATATAAAAATGAAACTATAGATAGATTAGTGTATAAAACAGAGAAGTTAAAAGAAAAATTTTGGAATGATTATTATGAAGAAGACAGTATGGCAAATGATTTATTGGATAAGTCTTTAAAAATAATAAAAAATCAAAGTGATCTAATTAATGAATACGAAAATATGAGATTCCCTATTTTAGATATAAGTAAAATTTCATTAGTAACAGAAGTGGACAAGTTAACAGAAGAAACACATGAGTTCATTAATGCAATAAGCAATAATGACGAAGATAACATGATTGAAGAGTTCTTTGATGTGATACAGGTTATGGTTAATGTTTTATATAGATATCAGATTACTTATAAGTTAGAAGATGGATTACAGGAACATATTGAGAAGCTTAAGAGCAGAGGATGGGAGATAGATAAATATTTGTAGGAGGGAAAATAAATGGAATATTACGGAAGAGCGAGTGTTGTAATAGATTTATGTTTTACAGTTGAAGCGGATTCTTTAGAAGAAGCGCAAGAAAAGATTATAGGTGCTGAATGTCTTGAATTTGAACTTAAAGACATGGAAGGTAATAAAATACTTGAAGATTATGATATGAATGAATGGTATGTAGTAGATGAAGTACAAAGAGGAAATATAAGACAATCAGGAATACATGATTTTGAAATATGGGAGGAAGATTAAATGAAAAAGGCTTTAGAGATGAACATAGGTGGAATAAAATGCGATAATCCAAATTGTGATTTTAATGATATGACTGTAAAAGTTGATGATTATGAAAGTTGGTTAAATAAACCGTGCCCTAAATGTGGAGAGAATTTACTAACTGAAAATGATTATAAAAATACTTTGTTTTTATTAAAAATGGTTGAAGTTGCTAATGAAATATTCCCGGAAAGAGATGATAAAGAAGAAGATGCAACTATGACAATAAATATGAATGGCACAGGGGAAATGAAAGTATAGATTCGAGGAAGTGAAATAATGAAAATAACTAAAGCGATTTTAGATGATAAGATACATAAGCATGAAAAAGGTGTAACTCATAATTTAACATTTAGACAATACATACGAGAGTTGGAAGATGAATTTGAGATAGCGAATGCAGATCTAGATAGTATGACAGATGAAGAACTGAATAATTATGATGAATGGTTGTGGGAACTTAGTTTGAAATAGATTTAAAATATAATATTTATTTAATAGGAGGAAAATATGAGTTATTTTGAATATATAAATTGTCCTTATTGTAATGAGGAAGTAAACTGTATGAATGTGGAATTTGATGGTCAAAATGAGGTTGATTTTGAGTGCTCTAATTGTGAAAGAGAATTTGAAATAACAAGAGAATGGCATCCGACTTATGGAACGAATGAAATTATTTACTATGAATGTGAAGAATGTGGTAAAGAAGATAGAGATGATAATATGTTTGAAGTAAGTAGCAATACATATCTTTGTAGGAGATGTTACTTTAAGAAAGAGATAGAAAAGATTAAATGAAATAATTCATTATTATAAATATAAT
>OAWC01000769.1_pt1 | contig 16635 bp, 17 predicted proteins | sample 1495331 | NCBI WGS metagenome assembly OAWC01 (sample SAMEA2580115, study PRJEB22360) | human gut metagenome | biome: human gut; feature: human-associated habitat; material: faeces | place: Denmark | collected 2008/2010
TCATGGGACTTAATGCTTTTTAGGCCTAGCGGAGTGAACAGTAACCAATCCTGACATCCAGTTGCCGTGTCATTTGTTGAATACTGTTTTACGAACAGTCTGCGGACGTGAAGACCCACCATTATATCATCAGCTTTGACCCCAGAGATGCAGCCGACAATGGCTTGACCATGGAAACGGCACAGGCTCTTGGCCTGAAATTCTGCGAAGAAAACTTCCCCGGTCATCCCGCCATCGTCTGCACTCACCCGGATGGGCACAACCATTCGGGAAACATCCATGTCCACATCGTGATCGGCAGCGTCCGAACGCGAGAGGTGGAGCGCAAGCCCTATATGCAGAAGCCCCGCCACGCTCATGCCGATGCCTGTGCAGAGGATGGCAAGCAGACGCGGCAGGCGGGAGATCAGAAAGATCTCCCATGTTTCCACGCTGCCTGTAAACAGGTCAGAAGGCCGGATGTCCAGCACCCCGACAAACAAAGAACAAGCCGAAAGAATCATCAGCAGAACGCCGAGAAAAACGGTGGAACGATGATTACGAATGAAAAGCCCTCCTCAAGATTAGTGTAAACTAACTTTTTTGAAAATAAAAAGAGAACGCCTGTGTGTGAAGAAACTGGTCTTACGTGTTCACACACAGCGCGTTCTGCTGGAGGGATTATATCATAAGGCATTGATGGGTTTCAAGTGGCAAACTCTCACGAAGGTTTTACATGACAAACCGTCCTTCTTTGTTGATTCCTACAAAGCTGCTCCGATTTATATATACACCAAAAAGTATAGGATTGAATTTTAAAATATACGATGATAAAACAATTTAAGCATTTCCCGATCCTTTTGACCAGCGGTAGATCTGCCGGACGCAAAAGACCGCCTCCGTTTTTTGAACGGAAGCGGTCTTTTCGTTGCGGAAGTCAGTTGAGATAAAAATCACCATGCGGCTTTAGCGCAAAACCTCCAGCAGACGCCTGCCGGCTTCCTGCTGCGACTCTCCGAAGGTCACCGCCAGCTCCTCCCGCAGGACACGCTCTACCATCTGGTAGAAGTAGGTATCCATGGCGTTGATCTTTCGGCCGCGGCTTTGCTGCTGGGTCTGCTTTTGCCCCAGCTCCTTGAACAGGGTCAGGTACTGGTAAAAATCATTGGTGTGGAGCAGTGCCTGATAATGTTCTGCCAGCGCTGTCTGTACCCCCGCCGGGATAGGCAGCTTCTCCGCTTTGATGCGTGCAAGGTCGGCTTCCGCCTGCTGTGCCGGGGTCACCGGGCGCAGCGCCGCTTCCTTTTCCGTGGGGATATAGCTGCGGTCGTGGGAATCCGAAAAATAAGGCCGGAGGGTGTAATACTCTCTGGCAGGCTCATCGCAAAAGTTTTGCAGCCCGATGCCTTCCACTTCGTGCACTCCCAGATTTCCGTAGACCACCAGCGCTCCCGCTTGAAACCGTGACATGGTATTGCCTCTTTCCCTTGTATGAAAAGGCTGCAAAAACAGACTTTCCAGCGTAATTTTACTCTTTATTTTATTGTACCACGGTAGGTTGGCGGGCTTCAAAGGACATCTTTCACAAAGTTTTCCTCGTGCAATCTGCGCAGAATGCCCAGTACAATTCTTGTGCAAAACTGCCTTTGCAAATTTCAGACAGGCAGACTATAATGATTTTGTACAACGAGTAGCACTCATACGTAAAACCGGTTGCATGAGGGCTGCCCGTTGTTTTTTTGTCCTCAAAATGGAAAGGCAAGGTGAATCCCATGGAAAATTCCAATCAATTTCTTGGCACGGAACGCATCGGCAAGCTGATGCAAAAGTATGCGATCCCGTGCATTATTTCGCTGCTGGTGGGTGCGCTGTACAACATCGTGGACCAGATCTTTATTGCAAACGCCAGCTATCTCGGCTCTTATGGCAACGCCGCCAATACGGTCGTTTTTCCCCTGACGGTGGTAGCGCTGGCAATCGCAGTCATGATCGGTGACGGTTGCTGCGCCTTCGTCAGCATCAGCCTTGGGCAGAACGAGGTCCCCAAGGCAAAGCGGAGCGTCGGCAATGCGGTGGTGATGTGTCTGGTCAGCAGTATTGTGCTGGCCGCGCTCTATCTGATTTTTGCGGACAACGTTCTTGCCATGTTCGGCGGAACGGTGAACGCCGAGACCTACCACCACTCGCAGGAATATTTCTTTTATATCACGCTGGGCGTGCCCTTTTATATGTTCGGGCAGGCCATGAATCCCATCATCCGCGCCGACGGCAATCCTCGGTTTGCCATGATCTCCACCCTTGCGGGTGCGGCGCTGAACATCATTCTGGACCCCATCTTCATTTTCGGCTTCCGCTGGGGCATGATGGGCGCAGCGGTGGCTACCGTCATCGGTCAGCTGGTCACGGCAGCGCTGGCAGTGTGGTATCTGCTCCACATGAAGATCATTCGCCCTGAAAAGGGCGACTACCGGCTGAAGGGCTCCATCTGCGGCCGTACCCTGACCCTTGGCATGACCAGCTTTCTGTCCCAGATCAGCCTTGTGGCGGCAATGGCAGCCATCAACAACATGATCCGCAAATACGGCGCACTGGATGCCGTGTTCGGGCAAGAACAGTACGCCCAGATCCCTATGGCAGTTGTTGGCATCGTGATGAAGTTCTTCCAGATCGTCATCTCCATCGTGGTGGGCATGGCGGCTGGCTGCATCCCCGTGGTGGGCTTCAACATGGGCGCCAAAAAGCCCGCCCGTGTGAAGGAGCTGTTCACGAAACTGCTGCTGGCAGAAGCCACCGTGGGTGCCGTTGCACTGGTGCTGGTGGAAGGCTTCCCGCGTCAGCTGATTGCCCTGTTCGGTGCCGCCAACGAGAGCGTTTACTACACCGATTTTGCCGTGAAGTCCTTCCGCATCTACCTGTGCATGATCATTCTGGCCTGTGTCAACAAGGCCTGCTTCATCTTTTTGCAGGCCATGGGCAAAGCAGCGGAATCCACCGCCCTGTCCATGGTGCGTGAGGTGGTGTTCGGCGTGGGCTTTGCCCTGTTGCTGCCCCGGTTCTTCGAGCTGGATGGCGTGCTGTACTCCATGCCCATGTCGGATATCCTCACCTTCCTGATTGCAGGCTATCTGATCTGCAAAACCTACCGTGAACTGAGCACGAAAGGAGAAGTCTAATGGAAAAACGCATCATCACCATCAGCCGCGAGTTTGGCAGCGGCGGCAGAACCATCGGCAAACTGGTGGCAGAGCATCTGGGCATCCGGTGCTACGACGCTGAACTGATCCAGAAACTGGCTGCCGAAAGCGGCTTTGACGAAAACTACGTCAAGGAGGCCGGAGAGTATACCCCCGGCGGTTTCCTCGCCTCCGCCTTCACCAACCGCAGCTTCGGCCCCACCAACGAGGACCTGCTTTGGAAGCTGCAATACCGGATCATCCGGGAACTGGCAGAAAAAGAGCCCTGCGTCATTGTGGAACGTTGCGCCGACTTCATCCTGCAGGACCGCACCGACTGCCTGAAGGTCTTTGTCCACGCGGACATGAAGTTCCGGGCAGACCGCATCGTGCGTGTCTATGGGGAGCGGGAGAAATCACCCGAAGCTCGGCTGAAGGAGAAGGACAAGCGCCGCGCCGCCTACTACCGCTTCTACACCGATATGAACTGGGGCAATGCCGCCAACTATCATATTGCACTGGACAGCGGGGTTATCGGCATTGAAAAATGTGCCAAAATCATCGAAAGCCTTGCCTGAACTGTATCCGATGCAAGTCCTAAGCCAATAGAGCAAAACACCGCCCATCTGCGTTTGATTACGCAGATAGGCGGTGTTTTTTCAATACGATTTTATGGGAAGATCAATCTTCTAACCCATGGCTCCCGGTCACATTCTTCAAATATTCCTCTGGGTCACCATTCAGGATCAAATCGGCATAGCCCAGCGGGTCGTTGTAGATGAGGTAATCCAACTCCGACCTCTGCGCCATGGTCACGTCCAGTGCATCCTCGACCCCCGGTGCAGTCAATGGAAAGGCCGGAGAACAAATTTCTCTGACGGACCTTGCCGCCGCAGTCAAGGCCGAGGAAAAGGCACCAAAAGCCAAGAAGTCACGCACAGCCAAGCCGAAAAAGCCGTCCATCCGGGTACAGCTGGATGCCGCAAAAAAGGAGCAGAGCAAGCAACCGCCGCCACGGGAAAAGACAAAAGAATTGGAGGTGTAAACCGTGCAGAAGTTTGAAAATATGGACTTGATCGCTGCGCTGGAAGCCATTATGCACCAGAATACCGCATACTATCAGAGCGATTTTGCCTATGACATCAAGATGCTGCGGGAGGCCGCCCGCAGCGACCAGCCGGAAGATAAGCTGCTGTTGTGGCTGTCCCGGCCTTCTGGAACATTCTGCTTCCGGGAACGGGACGTGCTGCTCAAAGACACGCAAGCCTACAACACATGGAAATTCTGCGGCGAGCAGACCTGCGACAGGATCCTTGCCTATGCGGTGGAGTTGACCGGCGCGGCCAACGGAACTGTGCAAGGCAATCTGTATGAACTGGACTATCAGCAGCATTTCCAGCATATCCGGGATGCCGCTCTGCTTGTGGGTGCCAATCGCCTGATCTACGAAAGTGGGATGTGGGAAATTGGCCTCAAAGAGCATTTCGACAGCCGATCGGACAAATATTTTGGAGAGTTCGTGCGGTATGAAATGCAGCCCCGTGACCCGGAACTTCTGCAAGCGGCCATCCGGCAGGAGCAGCGCAGTCGGGAATCTGCACGGCCCAGTGATTTCAAAGAACACCTTGCGGCATTGCACACCGGGCTGATTGAGGCCGAGGCACAGCGTATCGTAGCCGATATGAAGCGGCTGGCTGCTCCCAACAGCCCGGACAAGAATCATTTCATGGTGGAGGTATCGCCCTATTTCACCAAGCTGGCATCCAGCCGGGACACGGATTGGCTGATTGCCATGCTGCCGTATAAATCTTTACATCTGTCCAGCGTAAAAGACCGTTTCGGCATCTACGCACTGGTTGACAAAAACGAGAATCGGGAAAAGGGCATCCGAAAGCCCCGTGCTTCCGTCCGCAAGCAGCTTTCCGAAACAAAGCAGGCCGCCAGCCCGAAAAAGGCAGCGGCCCGCAGCAAACAACACGAAATGGAGGTCTGACCATGAATTTCAGCGTTGAAGAAGAAAATTTGATCTGTATGTACCACACTTCTGACCGCCGCCGGACGATGGCGCGGATGCTGACCGCCCTGCCGGACATGGACACGGAAATGCGGCGGCTGGCAAACGGCACCATTGCAAAGTTGGAGCGCATGACAGATGCTGACTTTGACGGACAGAGGTTTGATTTTACGAGTGAATAATACCGTCAGCTTGACAATGACGCATTATTTTTAATCAAAGTAATGTGTCATTGTCAAAACGAAAATAGCCGGACACGGTGGCCTTGTGGCTGCTGTGTCCGGCTGTTTTTCTGTCAATCACTTTCTGATAAAGCGAATGATATTCCCGTGTACCAAAATGTATTTTTCTTTTTCCAATGTTTTTATATCGTTGTCAAAACTCGCCGTTACGCCTTGAATTACGCCGGGCTGCTCAGGCGGGAGGTATCGTTGCTTTAATTCTTCATAAGAAATTTCCCCTGCCGCTGAAATAAGGGCTAAAAGTCCCAGATTATAGGGTTCAGTCATTTTCATATTAAATCCTCCAAATCTTATTATTTTTCTTTCTTTTCGGCAGACTGCTCCGGCAGTTCGGCGGCATCTTCTACAATGTCGGTCACAAGCTGCTGGAAGTCAAACGCATTCTTTTCTGTGATAACGGGCTTGCCGGTTTCCGCTTCAAGAGCCTGCCGTGCAATGCCGGCCACCTTGCCGCCACGTTTAGCAACCTGCTTGTTTTCTTCAAAGGTCTGCGGCTTTGCAGTCTTGGAAATATCCGTGGTAGATGCTTCCGCCAGCATGGTCAGCACAAGTTCCAAATCGGTCATGTTGTCCCGGAGATTTTCTTTTGTCAGACCTTTCAGCCGCTTGTACTGCCCCGTGGTCATGCCGGACCATGCGCGGGAGATTTCATCGGTCAGGATGGCGTACTCCTTGCCCTTTTGCACTCCGCGCTTCTTCCATTCGTCCGTTAGTTCGTTGCGGATGCGGATTGCCAAAAGCCGCTGGTGAATCCATTCTTCGGAGTAGCCTTTCTTCAAATAGGTATCAAGCGCACGGTCAATAGCTTGCTCCGGGTCGATGGTTTCTTCGATGCGTTCCTTGCCCACCATTGCCAGCCATGCCTTGAACGGTTCAGCTTTCGGGGACGGGATGGACTGGATGATACGCAAAAGCTGTTCGGTGTTGGCGACATCTGTCTTGTACCGTTTTCCATCAGAGGATAACATTTTCAGTTGTACGATTTTTTCGTACAACTCATTTGCTCCCTCAGTTTTCAGCTTACGTTTCAGGTCGCTCCAATATCGCCGTGGATTTGCTGTTCCAGTTAAAACAAAAATAACATCAATAATTGAAAAATACCATTCTTCCTTTTCTGCATCCCATGCAGTACGGATTTTCTGATCTTCAAAAAGCTGGATAGAGCTATTGCCTTTCACTTCTGCCATAGAGGGTTCCTCGCTTTCGTTGTCTGGTTCTATTTTACATGATTTCGGGTGGAAACGCCACCCAGTCTAAGCGTTTGTAGTTCAAAAATCCAACCAATATTTTGTGCAAATTTACCGTTCCTGCATCTGCTCCTTTCCCGGTGTTGTCCGCAGGATGCCGTCTACATTCTGCTTGATGATACCATACTCCTGCATCTGGCGTTTGGCATCATTGTACTGCCGCTGCATCTGGTCTTTCTGCTCGGCCAGCTGCTTGTACTCGGCTTTCAGGATGTAGAGGTCGGGCAGCTTTTGAAAGTCCTGCTCTTTCAGGGCCTTGGCCGCTGCTTCATAGAGAATCAGGGTGCCCTCGTGCTTGTGCCGGAACTGCTTTTTGTCAGCAGCCTGCTGATATTCCTGCACCAGTGGGCGCAGTTCCTTACAGGTGGTGACATCCTTTATCAGCACGGCCATTTCAGCAAGTCGACGCTCTGCTGCTTTCAATGCGGCGGCAACTTCGGTGCTGGCGGCGGTGATCTCGGCCACCCGGCTTTCCAAATCCGGGTAGCTTTCGATTTCATGCTCAGTCAGGAAATTCAGCGTCCGGGCAGCCTGTTTCAAGTTATGGAGCTTTGCCCACTTCTCGTACCCTGCGTACTGCTGGGCCTTGATACTATTCTCCAAATCAATCCGCAGCGAAATTTTGCGGGTTTCTTTGGGCTTCCGCTCCACGAACCGCCCTTTGATGCGTTCGATGATGGCTTCCTCGGTATAGGTTTCTCCCAGCGTTTTGCAGCGGGTGAACCGCCCCTGTCCGGGCGCACGGAACGAAACATACTTGCCACGCTTGACCTCGTAGCCCTGCTCCTGCAGGAGCCGCAGAAAATCGTCAAAATCCTTGGCCTGCGGGATGGTTGCATCTATGGCGATTTTCAGCTTCGCCTTCCAGCTCGTGCCCTTGCGGTGTGCATCCCACTCGGCATAGCTTTTGCCCCGGTCTTGACCGGGCATCACCACAGACAGACCATGTTCCTTGCACAGCCGGTCGCTGGTGCGCCGGATGTAGGCATAACTCTGTCGGTTGGAAACATACTTTCGTTGGTTCACCATGTCCAAGGCACAAAAGATGACGTGGTTATGGACATGCCCCTTGTCAATGTGCGTGGTCAGCACATAAGGGTATTTGCCTTGCAGGACTTCATCTGCAAGCTGTCGGCCAATCTCGTGGGCCTGCTCCGGCGTGGTTTCGCCCGGCGCAAAAGACTGTATCAGGTGGTGGGCCAGATTGTTGCCTTTCTGCATGGCTTGTGATAGCAGCAGTTCAAATTCGATGTCGGCGGTTTCATAGGAGCAGGCAAAGGAGGACACCAGCATTTTTTCATCCGTCTTGGCTGGATTCTCGATGTAGTCCAGTGCCTTTTTCAGCGTTGACTTGATAGGATGTATCTTTGTAACTGCCATATCTGTGCCAGTGCTCCTTTGATGTCCGCAACATCTTGTGTGTACAGCGGCCCCATGCTGTTCAGCCGCCGTGCGATCTGATTGACGTTGACACCAATCTTCTGCAATTCGGCGGTCTGCGCCCGGATGTCGGTGGTGTCGATGTGGACAACATAACCATCTATCGCCATCTTTCGCAGATAGGCGGCCATATTCCGGGTTGGTATCAATTTCATTTTTTCTCGAATCAACCCCCGTTCTTCTTCCGTCACATAAAATTTGACCTGCACGGTTCGTTTTCTGCCTTCCATTCGTTTTACTCTCCTTTCCGTTTTGAGGGTTTGGGACACTTCCCAACAAGCTGTTTTGCAGAGCAAAATACGGAAGTGGGTACACACTTCCTATGCTTGCTACCGTAACTCTTTCCTCGTATTCTCCCTCTACTAATACTACAATTTGAAACGGAGATTTTGGCCGAACATTCAAGAAAATACTTTTTATAAATGGGCTATTTTCTTGAATTTTGTCCAGGCGTGTGTTATTATAAAATTGGTAAGCTATAACTAACTGATTGGAGTGAGGATAATGGGAAATGCCAGTTTCAATCAAGACTGGTACGGTATGCAGGCCAAAGTTCTGGCGCAAAGTGATGATCGTGTAGTCGTAGATTATGGCTGCAAAGGCCGGGGAATTGTAAAAAACTATAATCTGTTTGAGGGAATACAGCTTTGTTTCCTCGATTTTGAATCAGATGAGTCTATGGAAACACAAAAGTTTAATCCAGATATTATTCAGATCACGCACTGCCAGACCGGCCGGTATGAATGTGAATTTGCTAACCACACTGTATCGTATTTGCCAGAGGGCTATTTTAGCGTTGCGGCAACAGAGCATTTGCCGGTTTCCTTTTCTTTCCCTTTGGGAAAATATTACGGCGTCAGCCTCGTCATTGACCGTCAGGCGCTTTCAGATGGAACACGCCGGATGATGCAGACAATCCCTATTGATCTTGATAAAATAGGAACAACGCTGAGACTTGAAACACGGTGGTATGTCAGTGATACCCCAGCGCAGTTGAAGCATCTGTTTTCAGAATTATATTCTGCCGCTGAGACGGAGCCAATCGGCTATTTCAAAATCAAGGCTATTGAACTCCTGTACCACATGGATCAGCTAACGCAGATTAACGGGTGCGACTTGAAGTATTTTGATAAGAAACAAATACAGTCTACAAAAGCAATCCGGGAATATCTTGTTTCTCACTTGGACGAAAAAGTGTCTTTGGAGCAGATGGCAAAAGAAGCGCATTTGAACCTATCTGTTTTTCATTTGGTTTTTTCCCATATCTATGGAGACACGCCGTATGCCTATCTCAAAAAATACAAAATGAATTTAGCGGCTCAGTGGCTTTCGGAAAATAAAATGAAAATCGTGGATATAGCTTTGGAACTTGGATATAGTAACGCAAGTAAGTTCGCAAAGGCTTTTCAATCGGTCTATGGGATGTTGCCAAAGGACTATCGAAAAAAATAAATAGGAAGAATGGGCTGTTTTCTGCGTCATCTCAAAGGAATGGAGCGGAAAAAATTGCGCAGGCAGATATAATGAGCTGGTGCGGTTGGTTTATGCTAACCCATCAGCTTTTTATTTAGGAGGTGGTCTCCCTGCTTGCCATAGATACTCGAATCAAGTTGCTTCTGTTTTTGCTCATCAACTTCATGGTGTTCGGCTTGAAAGATTTTGTCCTTGGCAGCGTATGTTTTTCCTTTATCTGCATCCTCTCGTGCCTGATGGGACAGAAAAAGATCGTGTTGAAATATATCGTCTTTTATGTGGTGATCGCGGCTATACAGCAACTTTGTATCTACCTCCCCCAGGCCATCGAAACTATTTTGTCGATCTTCACATTGTTTATCCGGGTGATGATACCCGTGGTACTCTTTGCCTCAACCTTTATCGCTACAACGAAAGTCAGCGAATTGATTGCGGCTATGTACTCGCTAAAAATACCTCGGAGCATTACCATTACATTCGCTATGGTGCTACGCTTTTTCCCTACTTTCAGTGAGGAGATTCACAACATTTATGACGCGATGAAGTTAAGAGGCATCGCCCTTTCGTGGAAAAATGTATTCACGCGCCCCATGCTCATTCTGGAGGCAATCACTATCCCCATCGTGATGCGCTCTGCCTCGATTGCAGAAGAATTATCTGCTTCTGCGGTGACGAGAGGTATTGATAATCCGGCACAACGGACTTCGTTCATTCAGCTAAAAGTTCATGCTAAAGATTGGATGGTACTGTGCTTCTTTCTTGTTGCCTTCGTTGTGCTGTTTTTCTGCAAATACCAGATATATGGGAGGATATGATGCTGATTGATATTGACCATGTATCTTTTCAATACTCCGGTGCTGAACAGGAAAATCTGCAAGATTTCAATTTGCAGATTAAAAAGGGGGAGTGTGTTGTTCTCACTGGCGAATCTGGATGTGGAAAGACTTGTGTAACCAGGTTGATAAATACGCTTATTCCCCACTTTTACGAAGGGGAAATGTCCGGGGCGGTTCTCATTGACGGAGTTGATACCCGCACGATCCAACCGCACGATTTGTCGGACAAGATAGGCTCCGTTTTCCAAAATCCACGCAGTCAGTTTTTTAGTCTGGATACGGACAGCGAGATTGTGTTTGGTATGGAAAATAAGGGTATGCCCTATCAAGTGATGCTGGATCGTTATCAACAGACTATTCGGGAATTACATATTGAAAAGTTAAAGGATCGCAACCTGTTTGACTTGTCCGGCGGACAAAAGCAGACCATAGCCTTTGCTAGCGTTTACGCATTAAATCCTGATATTTTTGTCTTGGACGAGCCTTCGTCAAACCTGGACCCAGAGGCCATTCAAGAACTACGACGGCTGCTTTTACTGATTAAGGCGCAGGGAAAAACGATTGTTGTATCCGAACACCGCCTTTACTTCTTGAATGGGATTGCCGACCGCATTGTCCTTATGGAGCATGGTAAGCTGAAACAATCTTGGTCCGCCAGTGATTTCGCTTTATTCAATCCCGAGCAAATCAAGGCGCTGGGACTTAGAAGCTATACGCCTACAAGGTTAGAGCTTCCCGAAACAATGCCATCTCGAAACGATACCCCGGCTGTCGAAGTTAAAGATCTTGCGATAGGATATGAGAAAGGGAAACCCGTGGCGCAGCACCTGAATTTTCGTGTCTACCCAGGAGAAATTGTTGGTGTGGTAGGAAAAAATGGCTGTGGGAAATCAACTTTAGCCCGGACCTTATGTGGCTTGCAGAAGGAACTCCGTGGAGAAGTTCTATACAAAAACAGTATGGTTCCAAGTAAACGGCGGATCAGGAAAGCGTATCTTGTCATGCAGGACCCGGATTATCAACTGTTTACCGATAGCGTTTACCAGGAACTGCTGCTGGCATTATCTGACCAGAAGGATAAAGACGAAAAGAGAATAGACGATATTCTGGATGAGCTGAATTTGACGACTTATAAAGAGCGGCATCCAATGTCCCTATCTGGCGGTCAGAAGCAGCGCACCGCGATTGGTGTTGCGGCACTCCGAGATGCAGAGGTACTTATTTTTGATGAGCCTACAAGCGGCTTGGACTACAAAAACATGGAGAGTGTTGCAGAAATTTTAAGTGCGCTGTCCAAAAGAGGGAAAGCCATCTTGGTGATTTCCCATGACAATGAACTACTGATGAAGATTTGTTCCCGTGTCATTCGCATGGATGAAAGGACTTCATCTTAGTTATATACAAAATATAGAAAGGGGCTATCTGTATGAGTGAACAAGCAAAACCTGTCGGGGCATCCGACAAAATGAAAGCAAAGGATTTTATCACGCTGGGCATTTTTACGGTGTTATTCTTTGCTGTGGTAATGGTGTGCATCTTTGCCTCCGCAGCTACCGTGGTGACCTTCGCATTTGGGAGCGCCATTGCTGCAATTCCTGGAGGCATTATCTATATGCTGATGCGCGCTAAAGTGCCAAAGGCCGGGAGCGTTCTGTTGAGCGGTGTGGTGATCGGCCTGATTGAGTTTCTGATTGGCGCAGGCTGGGCGGTTGCCGTCGGTTTTATTGCCGGTGCCGTAATTGCGGAGCTTCTTGCCCGTATCGGCCACTACAAGAGCTTCTGGCTGAATACCATTGGCTATTCCGTGTATATGATGTTCTTTGCGCTGGGAACCTATCTCCCTATGGTCATTATGACCGGCTATGTGGATGATATGTCTACGTCGAATGGTGTCAGCGCCGAGTATCTGACGGAGCTGCATAGCTTTATGAATGAAACAATGGTAGTCATAATCGCTGTTGTGACCTTCGTTGCAGGCATCGTCGGCGCTTTGATTGCAAAAGGCGTGTTCAAAAAGCATTTCCAGAAGGCAGGCATTGTCTAAGGGCAATATAGTTGCGACTAACTCCATGGTATCTTTGGGCTATTTTGGGCAGTGGAACAGAGTTATGGAGTAGCAGGCAATTTCAAAGGTTGATAAAATGAGTGGTGAGGTTAGGGATTACCAACCTCACCACTTTCAATTTTAAGGAGGGTTAATGCTATGTCAAACGCAAAGTCGAAACAGGCAAAACCAAAGACGGGTTTGGCACGATGCATGGAATTGGCTTCTGACAGAAAGGGCCTTGTATTCTTAGCTGCGGTTCTTTCGTCACTGGCGGCCATTGCTTCGTTCATCCCGTACATAGCGGTCTATTTTATGATCCGCTCGATTATCGGTGTTTTCCCGAACTTGGATCAGTTGGATATGGGGATGGTCATGAATTATGGCTGGCTGGCGCTCGCCGGGATCGTGGCGAATATCCTGCTGTACTTTCTGGCTATTTTTAGTTCACACATGGCAGCGTTCGGAACGCTGTACGAGCTGAAGGTTCTCTTTGCAGACCATATTACGAAAATTCCACTTGGGTATCACCTGACGATTGGCAGCGGACGTCTGCGGAAAATCATGGATGAAAACATTGAAAGCGTAGAGGGCTTTATTGCTCATCAGTTCCCGGATTTTGTCGCTTCTATTACAGCTCCCATTGTCATGGTCATCATCCTGCTGGCCGTTGACTGGCGGTTCGGTCTTGCCTCTCTGGTCGGTATCATTCTGGCGTTTATTGCGGAGTTCATTGGCTTTGGCAGTGGCGAGATGAAAGAGAATATGGGGAAATATCAAAAAGCCCTGGAAGAAATGAACAACGCTTCTGTAGAGTATGTTCGTGGAATGTCGGTTGTAAAGGCGTTCAACCAGACCGCATCCTCTTTCAAAAAGCTCAAAGAAGCGATTGCCGGATATACAGAGTGGGTCCTGAAATTTTCCCTGGGCTGGCAGAACTGTATGCCCGCCTTCACCACAATCATCAATAATGTTTATCTGATCCTTGTACCTGTCGGGATTTTGATCGGTTCCAGGTCAGATGATTTTGCCGGGTTTGCCATGACCTTCATTTTCTATCTGCTCTTTGTACCTGCAATTTCCGGCGTACTGAATAAGATCATGTATATCTCCGAGTCGTTCATGCAGATTGATGGGAATGTGGCTCGGATGGATGAAATTCTGAACATCCCTGAAATGCCGGAAACGAGCCATCCCAAGAAACCCACCAATGATGATGTTGCTTTCAAGGATGTCAGCTTTTCCTACACGGGAGACATACACGAAAAGGCGCTGGAGGATGTTTCCTTTGTTGCGAAGCAGGGACAGATTACGGCTATTGTCGGCCCGTCCGGCGGCGGCAAAAGTACGATTGCCAATCTGATTTCTCGGTTTTGGGATGTATCTTCTGGCAGCATTACCATCGGCGGCGTAGATGTGCGCGATATGGCGGAGGATGACCTGATGCGCCATGTCAGCTTTGTGTTCCAGGATATTTTCCTGTTCAAGCAGAGCATCTTGGATAATATCCGTATGGGCAACCCTTCGGCCAGCGAGGAACAAGTGATTGCGGCGGCGAAAGCGGCGCAGTGCCACGAGTTCATCTCCAAACTACCGGGCGGGTATCACACGGTGGTCGGCTCCAAAGGCATCCATCTCTCTGGCGGCGAGCGCCAGCGAATTGCCATTGCGCGGGCCATTATCAAGGACTCTCCCATCATCGTGCTGGATGAGGCAACGGCGTTCAGCGACCCGGAGAATGAATACCTGATCCAGAAAGCTTTTGAAAAGCTGATGCAGGGTAAGACAGTTATCATCATCGCACACCGCCTCTCCACAATCCGCAATGCAGATAAGATTATTGTCATGGAGAAAGGGCACCTGATCGAAGAAGGAAAACATGACGAGCTGGTGGCCGCAGGCGGACGCTATGCGCAAATGTGGAACCACTATACAGAAGCGATTGGCTGGAAAATCAGCGGAAAGGCGGTGTAACTATGAGCAGATTACAAAAAGCTCTCTTTTTATCAGACAAAGGTTACGCAGATCTGAAAAAAGCAATCTTCGCCTGCACATTGACGAACTTGGCTATGCTTCTTCCGTTCTGTGTAACTGTTATGATTTTCAGTGAAATTCTGACTCCCTTTGTCAATGGCGGCTCCATTCAGTGGAACCATATCTGGATGCTGTGGGGCGCGGGTATTGTTTCGGCCATTCTGGTATTTCTGGCTGCCAAAAACGATTACCGCAAAACCTATATTGCCTCATATAAAGAGTCGAACACGACCCGGCTTCGGATTGCGGAGCATCTGCGGAAACTCCCTATGAATTTCTTTAACACCAAGGACCTTTCCGAACTGACCACAAATATGATGGCAGATTGCAGCAGCATGGAATCCCTGCTCAGCAGCACGATTCCTCCGCTGATTGCAAACGGCATCACGGTGACCCTGACCTGCATCCTGCTGGCCTTCTTTGACTGGCGGCTTGCTTTGTGCGTATTTATCACGGTTCCGATTGCCTTCCTCATTATCTGGCTCAGCCGGAACCATCAAAAGAAACTGTTTGAAAAACAGGTTGACGCAAAGCTGGCTGCTTCTGACCAGGTACAGGAATACCTGGAAGGCATGAAGATCATCAAGTCCTGCGGGCTGTCCGGTTCTCATTTCAGCGCGCTGGATAAAGCTCTGTTAGCAATGAAAAAAATCGCCATCAAAGTGGAGATGGCTGTCGGTGTGTTTATGTCCAGCGCCAGCATGATTTTGCAGGCAGGTATTGGCATTACAATCTTTGTCGGTGCTATCCTCCTGGCCAGTGGACAAATTGAACTGCTGCCTTTGCTCATGTTCCTGCTGATGGTCACGCGGATTTATGGCCCTATTTTGGCAATCCTGGCGAATTTGTCCTCGCTGCTGAATTTGAATGTAGTTACAAGTCGTATGCGTACCCTGCTCACCACTCCTGCAATGGACGGTGACGGGAAAACGGTCCCGAACTGCGATATTGAACTTTCCCATGTGACTTTTGCCTACAATCAGGAAGATGTCATCAAAGATGTTTCCTGCAAAATCCCCCAAGGGAGCGTGACTGCCCTCGTTGGGCCGTCCGGTTCCGGTAAAAGCACGATTTCCAAACTGATTGCCCGCTTTTGGGATGTTCAGAAGGGCAAGATCACCGTGGGCGGCAAAGACATCAAGAGTATGGAGCCGGAAAGCCTCATGTCTTATATGTCTTTCGTGTTCCAGGATGTGACCCTGTTCAATGATACGGTTATGAACAATATCCGTCTTGGCAATCCAAACGCAACGGACGATCAAGTGATTGCCGCGGCCAAAGCCGCCTATTGTGATGAATTTGTCAGGGAGATGCCGGACGGGTATCAGACGGTTCTCGGTGAAAACGGCAGCACTCTTTCCGGCGGTGAGCGCCAGCGTATTTCCATCGCTCGCGCCTTGCTGAAAAACGCTCCCATTATTCTGCTTGACGAGGCAACAGCATCCCTTGACCCGGAGAATGAAGTCCTGGTTCAAAAGGCGATTGCCAAACTGGTGGAAGGTAAGACGGTTATTATGATCGCCCACCGCCTCCGTACAGTTGTAGATGCAGACCAAATCCTCGTCCTTGACAATGGACGGTTGGTAGAGCATGGAACCCACGATGAGCTGATGAAGAAGAACGGTCTGTATCATAAGCTGTTCCATATTCAGCAGGAAAGCCTTGGTTGGGCTGTCTAACCTCTTTAAGCAAGGGAGGTTTTTATGAAACTTCATGCGTCCGGGGAGGACTATCTGGAGGCCATACTTGTTCTCCATAAGAAGATGGGCATGGTGCGCTCCGTGGATGTCGCCCGGCACCTGGAGGTCACAAAGCCCAGCGTGTGCCATGCGGTGGCAACCCTGCGTGACGGGGGGTTCCTGACGATGGACAGCGACTATTTCCTGCATCTGACCGATGTGGGCCGGGAAGTGGCGGAGCAGATCTACGAAAAGCACCGCTTCTTTACCGACCGGCTGATCGAGGCCGGCGTAGACCCGGTAACGGCGGAAAAGGACGCTTGCCGGATGGAGCATGTCATCAGCCAGGAATCTTTCGAGCGTCTGCGCGATGCCTATAAAACAAAAAATGAATAATCTGCCCGCATAGCAAACGGGTGAAACAGTAACGCGGCCGGGCACATCGAACCCGACCGCGTTATTCGTCTTTTTGAA
>OAWC01000775.1_pt1 | contig 16546 bp, 17 predicted proteins | sample 1495331 | NCBI WGS metagenome assembly OAWC01 (sample SAMEA2580115, study PRJEB22360) | human gut metagenome | biome: human gut; feature: human-associated habitat; material: faeces | place: Denmark | collected 2008/2010
AGCGTGGGTTGACGCGGGCGATTGCCGTCATGGCGGCATTGATGTCGTTCATTAGGTCGGGGCGGCTTTTGGGAACGGCAAAATAGTAGTCACTCGAGCCAAGGTAGAACATGGGCGACGCATCGGGCGACGAAATGGTGTCGTACATGATGACGGCATCGACTTCGTCGTTTGCGAGCGCGTCAAAGAGATCGGATCCTCCGTCATACTCCCTGTATGTGCAGGTGACTCCCTCGTTGGCGAGCCACTGCTGGCCAACGAAGGTTTGCATAACGCCAGGGTTGTAGCCGATAGTGAGACCTTGGAGTGCTTGAGGGTCACCCTTTGCGAGGTCGTCACGGTCGGGCCTGGCGTAGATGTAGTAGCGCTCGGTGCCCTCGGGGTTCGAGGAAAAGAGCAGCTTTTGGGCGCGTTCCTCGGAGTAGGAGATGTTGGGCATGAGGTCGATTTCGCCCGCCTCGAGCATGTCCATAAGCTCGGTGAAGGTGCCAGAGACGTATTCGTACCGCCAACCGGGCGTGTAGTACGACAGGGTCTGGAGGTACTCGTAGCCCCATCCCGAGAGACGCTCGCCGGGGGTGCCGTCCTGGAAGCCCTCGTTGTTGACGAGCCAACCAACGCGGACCGTCTTGACTTGCTGATCGGATTTGGCGGCAAAGGCGGGGGCGGGCATGATGGCGCTCAGCACGGTAAGCGCGGCAAGCACAATGGCCAGAGCGCGATATATAACTGAACGAAGGGCAGTGGCAGCTCTCACATGCAATCCTAACGAATCGAGACATTACCGCATAAGGATACCAGCTCAGCCTGCCCAGTCGGCAGCTGGTGGTCATTGGGGACGTTCTTGTTTGACTAGTCATTTAAGAACGTCCCCAATGACTAGTTCCGTTTGCGGGGGAGGCGTGGGACAATACCGAGCGAACGTGATTGGGCATCTGGGAAAAGGGGTCGCGATGACCAAGTTGAGGACGCTTGCCGACGTGTTACGCCAGGCTGGCTTTGTGCGCATCACGGGCCTGTTTCTTATCTTCTATCTGCTGTGCTCGATGGCTGTCTGGCTGTCCGAGCCCACGACCCTCACGTTTGGCGACGGGCTCTGGTTTAGCTTTGAGACGGTCTCGACCATCGGCTTTGGCGATATCCCGGCCGAAACGCCGGTCGCCCGCGCTATTACCGTCGTCCTGAGCGTCATCAGCATCTTCTACATCGCCATGCTCACGGGTGTGGCGGTGAACTACTGCAATACGCTCATTAAGCTGCGCCAAAAGGACACTATGGCGCGCTTTATGGACGATCTTGAGCATTTGGAAGAGCTCGATCGTGACGAGCTCGCCGACCTGTCGCGCCGTGTGCGCGAATATCGCCGACGCCAACGCTAAAGCGGGCGCCGTGCGTCACGACGAGGGGGATTGCATATGAACATCACGGTATACCTGGGCGCCAGCGTTGGTAACGACCCAGCATTTCTGCCTGCGGTGCAAGAATTGGGCAACTGGATTGGCTCCAACGGGCACGCGCTGGTATACGGCGGGTCCAAATCGGGCCTGATGGGCGCGCTTGCCGATAGCGTGCTCGGGGCAGGCGGACACGTGACGGGCGTTGAGCCGAGTTTTTTTATCGAGGCGGAGTTCCAGCACGAGGGCATCGACGACCTTATCGTTACAAGTGACATGGCAGAGCGCAAAGCCAAGATGATCGAGCTCGGTGATGCGTTCATCGCATTTCCGGGCGGCACGGGCACGCTCGAGGAGATTGCCGAGGTCATGTCCGCCGTGTCGTTGGGGCATCTGAGTGCTCCGTGCATCTTGTATAACCTGGACGGTTACTACAACGACCTCAAGGCGCTGCTCGGGCACATGATTGATAAAGGGCTTTCGAGCCCGAGGCGTCAGCAAGGCATCTACTTTGCCGACGATTTGCGCGAGATTGCCTCGATTATTAACGGATAAGTCTTGAGCCTGTTCCGCTATGACTCCCAATGGTGCCGTTTGCAGCGCGGATGGTTGGCTTGTCTGGGCAACGCTCGCTCTACAATAAAACGTATCTATGTCGACTTTGACCGCGGGAGGACCCGATGGATAGCCTTGCCAAACCCAAAAACCGCGCGCTGTTTTTAATGAGCGTTGCCGTGACCGGTGCGTTCGCAGGTGCCGCAGTCTGGCTGTTCTTCTTTGCGATGGAGCACGGTATCGACTATCTGTGGACCGAGATTCCGCACATGCTGGGCGCGGCGTCGCCCGAGCTCGCGAGCGGCCCGTTCGGCTTTTTGCCGTACCCGTTTTTTGTCTGCCTGCTGGGCGGCCTGCTGATCGGTCTGTACGAAAAGCTTACGGGCACCAAGACCGACGGCCTCAACCAGGTGATGGCTAAGGTTAAGCAAGACGGGCGCTACCCGTACGACAACCTGGGCAAGCTTTCGCTCGCGGCATTGCTGCCGCTGCTGTTTGGCGGAAGTATTGGACCGGAGGCCGGCCTGACCGGCGTTATCGCGGGTCTGTGCAGCTGGGTCGGCGACCGCATGCGTCGCTTTGGCGCCGAGTTTAGGGAGCTCACGCTGCTGGGTACCCAGGCTGCCCTGACGGCGCTCTTTACCGCGCCCGTCTTTGGTTTTGTGGCACCGCTTGCCGGAAGTGCTGACGGCGACGAGGGCTCTGCGTCCGACGAGATCACGATCAAGCTGCCCAAGGCACAGAAGACCGTGGTCTACGGCATTGCGATTGCCGGCGGCCTGGGCACCTATCTGCTGCTCGGCCAGCTTATGGGCGGCGGCATGGGCATGCCCAGGTTCGAGTCTGCCGAGGTGGGCAACCTGGAGCTTACCTGGCTCATCCCTCTGTCGCTGATCGGAACAATCTGCGGCTGGCTGTACTTTGTCTCTGAGCACGCGAGCGAAGCGTTTGCCCATGCCATAGGGGAGCGCCCCGTCGTCAAGGCCATACTAGCCGGTCTGGCGCTCGCCATCTGTGGCACGGTCCTGCCCTATACTATGTTTGCCGGCGAGACCCAGGCCGACGTGCTCATGGAAACCTATCTGACTATTCCCGCTGGCGTGCTTATCGCGACCGGTCTTGTCAAGGCCATGCTGACCCCCGCCCTCATCAACCTTGGTTGGCGCGGCGGCCACTTCTTCCCGGTTATCTTCTCGGGCGTAAGCCTGGGCTATGGCCTGGCCATCCTCACCGGCGCAGATCCGGTCTTTTGCGTCGCCGTCTGCACGGCATCGACGATGGGCGCCGTCATGCGTCAGCCGGTCATGGTTGTGGGCCTGCTGCTCATGTGCTTCCCGCTCAAGGGTATCGTCTGCATGATTATCGCCGCAGCCATCGCCGCTGGCATTCCGCTGCCCAAGCCGCTGCGCAAGTAGCGCGGTGGCGCATGACGGGGACATGCCGTTTGCCACGGATCTGCGGGGAGGGGACGATCGCGCCCTTTGTGGATTGAGACTCGCGTGGCTACAGATCGCGTACTCGATAAACCTTGGTGCTGACGGTGCAGCTGATTGCACATAGCGCGAGGGCAAGTGCGGCGATGCCTGCACACAGACAGCCCAGAACGGCAGGGTCGGGATTCGCTCCGGCAATCGACATGAGCCAGTTGCTGATGGGGTTGGAGGAGCTCAGCGTGGCCATGGTGCCGCAGCCAAGCAGGGCAAACAGGCCAACGGATAGGCGCAGTGCCTCCATGTGTCCAAATCGAAAGAACAGCGGCTGCGCTAAAAACACCATCATGAGGGAGATAAGCATCGATGCTGCCGAGGCGATTGCGATTTCAAAGACCGTCTGTCCCGTCGAAGGAATGCCCGCGCTGTTGAAGAGCGGGATGGAGGCGATGCTCAAAAGCGTAGCTGCACATGCCATGACGGCGGAGAAGACAATAACGCTCAGGTAGCGTGCGCGGATGATGTCTTTGCGCGAGAAGGGCAGCGTTGCCCGGTAGCGCTCCCAACCGTTTTGATTGTCGAAACCGGCCAGTGAGTTCATGACTATGATGGGCGACATGGCACTGACGGCGCAGGCGCCGGCGCTCATACCGGAATCGCCATCCGACGCGTTGACGAGCGTCAGCACAACGAAGATGAACAAGCCGACGCCCGCAATGCTCGGGATGAGCGTGCGAACGATGGCGAGCTCGGACATAAAGGCGCGTTTCATTTCGAAGCCCCTTTCAGCGTGAGGCGCAGGTAGTCATCAATGGTTGCCCGATCGCAGGGAATCTCGGGGAAGGCCTCGAGCGTTTCGCGACGGTTGGGCACGAGCACGTCTACGCTATAGGCGTGGTGGGCGGCACGGGCGCCTTCGACGCAAGACATAAGCTCGGCGGCCTGTGCTTGGGTACAGTGGGCGATGCCGGCACGGTCGGTAATTTCCTCGCGCGGCAGGTCAAACACAATCGAGCCAGCATCGATGCAGATAACGCGGTCGGCGGTGCGATCGAGGTCGGACGTAATATGGCTCGAGAGCAGCACGCTGTGCAGGCCGTCGGAAACAAAGGCTAGCAGCTCATCGAGCAACTCCTCGCGTGCCATGGGATCGAGGCCCGCGGTGGCTTCGTCCAAAACGAGCAGCTTGGCCTTGTGACTGAGCGCACAGGCAAGCTGCAGTTTCATGCCCATGCCGCGGGAGAGGTCCTTGACCTTTGTCTTGGGATCGAGGCCAAATCGGTTGATGAATCCGGCGAACGTTTCGCGGTCCCACGTGGGGTACGCTGGGCCTACGAGCGACTCGATCTGGCCCACCTTGAGCGTGGAGGGGAAGGGGCACGTGTCCAGGACAAGACCGACGCGGGAGCGTAGATGGCGTTGCGACTCATCGGGCGCGTCGGCGCCACAGCGCTGCCCAAACAGGTGCACTTCGCCGGCATCGAGCTTTATAAGCCCGAGAGCAGCTCGAATCGTCGTTGTTTTGCCAGCACCGTTGGCACCAACAAAGCCGATGATCTGGCCAGGCTCCACGGCAAGCGTGACGTCGCGCAGCGAAAAGCGGTCGCTTACGGCGTGTGAGATGCCTTTGAGTTCAAGCAAGTTTTGCATGGTATAGCCTTTCTTGCAGATGGCTACTGCATGGTTTCGGGGGCTACCAGGTCGAGCATCTCGTGCAGTTTGTCGCGCGTGACGCCCAGGGTTTCGGCTTGGCTCGCCGCTTTCGCAAGTAGCTCTTCGATATGGCAGAGCTGGTTTTCGCGCAAGAGTTCCTGGTTGCCCTCGGCGACAAAGCAGCCCTTGCCCTGCACGGTGCAGATAAACCCGAGTTGCTCTAGGTCGGCGTAGGCGCGCTTGGTGGTGATGACGCTCACACCCAGGTCGCTCGCGAGCGCACGGATGCTGGGGAGTTTGGCTCCCGCAGCGAGCGTGCCCGAAAGGATTTGAGCTTTGACCTGCGAGGATATCTGTTCGTAGATGGGCTTATCGCTCGAATTGGATAGGATGATGTCCACAGCGGCTCCTTAGCTGTTGGGCTACACGTGTATATAACCGGTAAGCACAGTATATATACACTATGCACAGTTATGCAAGAGCTAAATGTGGAATAGCCCGCCGGTGCCGCGCTTGCTCCAAAACAATCTCAATCTGTAACACTTGGGTCCGTTTTTGGTCTCCTGCTGTTACAGATTGAGATGTTATTTGCCCGCCTGCCTATTTGTCTCAATCTGTAACAGTAAGAGTCGATTTGCGCGGCTAGATGTTACAGATTGAGATTGTGCCGGCGGACAAGTTCGTTTGTCTCAATCTGTAACATCTGGGTCCGTTTTGAGTCGCCTGCTGTTACAGATTGAGACAGTCTGCTGCAGAATACTTTCGATAACTAGCCGTTCACGTTCTGACTGATGTATTTGTCCTGATAGGCGCCCTAGAGCGAGATTTCGCGGCTACAATAGTGCGGTTACAACGACGTAATGCACTCAATGCAAGAAAGGATCCGCATGGCAAGCCTGTCGGATGAAATCTCGTCGCGCCGCACATTCGCGATCATCAGCCACCCGGACGCCGGTAAGACCACACTTACCGAGAAGCTGCTGCTCTATACCGGCAGCATCCAGACCGCCGGATCGGTCAAGGGCAAGAGCTCGGCCAAGCATGCCGTATCGGACTGGATGGACATCGAGAAGGAGCGCGGTATTTCCGTTACCTCCTCGGTCCTGCAGTTCACCTATAACGGCGCCTGCGTCAACATTCTCGATACCCCCGGACACCAGGACTTTTCGGAGGATACCTACCGTACCCTTATGGCCGCCGACGCCGCTGTCATGGTCATCGACGGCGCCAAGGGCGTCGAGGCCCAGACCAAAAAGCTCTTTAAGGTCTGTACGCTGCGTCACATTCCCATCTTTACCTTTGTGAACAAGCTCGACCACGAGGCTCGCGATCCGTTTGAGCTCATGGAAGAGATCGAGAACGTCCTGGGTATCAATACGTATCCCATGAACTGGCCGATTGGCAGCGGTCGCAACTTCCGCGGCGTGTTCGATCGTCAGACCCGTCGCGTCATTGCCTTTGAGGGCGACGGCCACGCCAACGCGACCAAGAAGGTCGCCGAGGTCGAGGCCGAGCTGGGCGACCCCGCCATGGACGAGCTCATCGGCGAGGAGAACCATAAGAACCTGATGGACGACATCGAGCTGCTCGATGGTGCCGGCGACGAGCTCGACTTGGATGCTGTGGCCTGCGGCAAGCTGAGCCCGGCGTTCTTTGGCTCGGCGCTCACCAACTTTGGCGTGGAGCCCTTCCTCAAGGAGTTCCTGCGCCTGGCCCCGACGCCGCGTGCCTATACCGATACGCTCACCAGCGAGCCGGTCGATCCCTGCCGCGACGACTTTAGCGGCTTTGTGTTTAAGATCCAGGCCAACATGGACAAGAACCACCGCGACCGTATCGCCTTTGTGCGCATTTGCTCGGGCAAGTTCGAGCGCGGCATGGATGCCTTCCACGTGCAGGGCAACCGCAAGCTCAAGCTTGCCACGGGCACGTCGATGATGGCCGATGACCGCGCCATCGTGGACGAGGCGTACGCGGGCGATATCGTGGGCCTGTTCGACCCGGGTATCTTTAGCATCGGTGACACCGTGTGCTCCGGTAAGCGCCACGTGCAGTATCCGCAGATCCCGACGTTTGCCCCCGAGATGTTCGCTCGCATTACGCAGGTCGACACGCTCAAGCGCAAGCAGTTCGTCAAGGGTATGGAGGAGCTTGCCCAAGAGGGTGCCATCCAGATCTTCCGCGAGCTGGGTGCCGGCATGGAGAGCGTCATCGTGGGTGTGGTCGGCGTGCTGCAGTTTGAGGTACTCGAGCGCCGCCTCAAGGCCGAGTACCGTGTTGAGGTTCGTCGCCAGCCGCTGCCCTATACGGACATTCGCTGGATCCAGAACGACCCCGACACCATCGATATCCCGGGCCTTTCGCTCACGCGCGACACGCTGCGCGTCGAGGACATGCGCGGCGGCAAGCTGCTGCTGTTCACGAGCCCATGGAACGTTGATTGGGCAACCGACCACAACCCCGACCTTATCCTGTCGGAGTTTGGCAACGTGGCCTTTTAACGCATCGGCGCGGTGGCCCTGCGGGGCTGCCGCGCCGTTTGCTTGCCTGTGGCTTAAGATTCCACGCAAGCGCCCACCGGCGTCTCAAGACCGGGGCGTCCGAGCAGTTCGGGTCCGATATCCTGCTCGTTAAACCTAAAACCAAAGGAGTACATAATGATCAAGAAGGTCATGGAGGACTACAAGGTCCTGTTGCGGAGCATTCCCGCGGCAACGGTTTCGCTGTTTTTCGTGAGCGTCATCATGATGAACCTGCTGGCCAACAAAGAACTTATCAGCCTGCCGTATCTGGCACTCGATTGCGGCTTTGTGGTGAGCTGGGTCTCGTTTTTGTGCCAGGACATGATCTGCAAGCGCTTTGGCGCCAAGGCATCCATCAAAATCTCTATCCTCGCGCTGCTGGTCAACCTGGCCGTGAGCCTGTGCTTTTGGGCATGCTCGCTCACGCCCGGCATGTGGGGCGCCTACTACGACACGGGCATGATCGAGGTCAACACTGCCCTTAACGCCACTATCGGCGGCACCTGGTACGTTGTGCTAGGCTCTTCGCTGGCAATGCTCGTTTCTGCCGTTGTTAACTCCACGCTCAACCAGTCGCTCGGCCGCATGCTCAAAAAGAATAACTTTGCGAGCTTTGCCTTCCGCTCCTATGTGTCTACGGGTGTTGGCCAGTTTATCGACAACCTGGTCTTTGCCATTGTGGTGAGCCACACGTTCTTTGGTTGGACCTGGGTGCAGGTCCTTATGTGCTCGCTGACCGGCGCTGTCGCCGAGCTTCTGTGCGAGGTCTTCCTGAGCCCCGTGGGCTACAAGGTCGTGCGCGGCTGGGAGCGCGAGAACGTGGGCTCCGAGTATCTCGAGCGCCACGCAACCGCCTAAGGAGCAAGTATGCGGGTTTTGATCACGGGCGCTTCGGGCGGTATCGGAGCCGCATGCGTGCAGCGTTTTTTGGACGAGGGCCACGAGGTTGTTGGCTTTGATCTTTTGCCGGCGGCGATCGAACACGAGCGCTACCGCCATCTGGTCGTTGATGTACGCGAGCCGGGCTCGTTTCCAGGCGACCTTGAACCCCAAGTGATCGTGAACGTTGCCGGTACGCAGGATTCGGCCGACGACATCGCCGCCAACCTGTGTGGCACCATCAACGTGACCGAGCGCTACGCCTTTGTGGGGGAGGGGCTTGCCGCCAAGCCGGCGCCGGCTATCAAATCCGTGGTCAATGTGGGGTCGGCGAGCGGACATACGGGATCGGAGTTTCCCGCCTATGCTGCCAGCAAGGGCGGCGTTATCGCCTACACCAAGAACCTTGCAAACCGCCTGGCGCCGCAGGCCATCGCCAACAGTGTGGACCCGGGTGGCGTTATCACGCCGCTTAACCGTTGCGTGATGGAAGACGAACACCTGTGGAACCAGATTATGGAGCTCACGCCGCTTAAGCGCTGGGCCACCGCCCAAGAAATCGCCGAGTGGATCTACTTTGTGGGCGTGACCAACCGGTTTATGACCGGGCAGAGCCTGCTGATCGATGGCGGCGAGGCCGGCCGCACACAATTTATTTGGCCTGAATAGGAAACGCGCCCGATGGAAAGCCGTCGGGCGCGTTTTTGATGTATCGATTTTTAGCCGAGGCAAGTCCAGTTGACGGGGGTCGAGCCGTGCTGTTCGAGTAGCCGATTGGCCGCCGAGAAGGGACGCGACCACCGTGCGCCGGGGAGTTCTGCCGTGGCACGGTTGGCCGAAAGCGGCGAGGGGTGCGTGGAGGCCAGGCAGAACTTGTCGGTTGCCTTGCCCGCATCGGTTGCGATGAGCTTACCTTCGACCATCTGCTGGGCAAAGCGACCCCATGCCAAAAAAACTACCGGTTGGGGCAGCTGACAGCAGCGCTCGATAACGTAGTCGGTGAGCGTGCTCCAGCCCAGTTTGGCGTGCGAGTTCGCGGCATGTTCGCGCACGGTGAGCGTGGTGTTGAGGAGCAGGACGCCCTGTTGTGCCCATGGCGTTAGATCTCCCGTGGCGGGAATGGGGCAGCCCAGATCGGCATTGAGTTCTTTATAGATGTTGCGCAGACTCGGCGGCAACTTGGTTTGCGTCGCGGGGACCGAAAACGACAGCCCCATTGCCTGGTTGGGTCCGTGATAGGGGTCTTGACCCAAGATGACAGCCTTGACCTGGTCGGCCGGCGTGTAGGCGAGGGCATTGAGGATGTCGTCTTGTGCCGGGTAGATAGTTTGCTCGGCACGCAAAAGGGCGATGCGCTCGAGCAGCTGGTTCGTAGTGTCACGTACCGGCTGCGGCGCATCGCCCAACCAAGTTGCTATGTTGCGGTCGCGGGTCGCGGCGTCCATGGGGCTCCTTTACGTCAGATGCTCTGTTGGCATCTATTGTAAAGGCGCACCGGTTGCCTTTATGCCGCGACTGCATAAGGAGTGGGGTCTACGAGACGTGCTCGGGCGCTCCTGCCATGCGAGCCTGTCCATGCGCGCGGAGGCGCGGAAGCTCGACGGTTGCTACCATGACGCCGGTGAGGATGAGGGCGGCGCCAAAGAAGGCGATGGGGCTCAGGACCTCGCCGACCAGGAAGAACGAGAAGACGGCGGAGCAGACCGGCTCGAGCGAGAAGGCAAAGCCGGTGGTCTCGGCGGGCACGTGGGGCTGCACGAGCGTCTGGGTGATAAAGCCGTAGGCAGAGCAGATGAGCGCGAGGGCAACGACGATCACGATCTCGCTGGGCGTACTGGGAAGTGTGAAACCGCCAAAGACGCATGCGGCAATGCCCGAGAACAGGCCGCCAAAGCCCAGCTGCCAAACGCCCAGGGACAGCGGATCGACTTCTTCGACAAAGCGCTTGGCCACGATAATGTGGCTGGCATAGATAAAAGCCGAGGGCAGCATGATGATCGCGCCGGGATTCAGGCTGGTAAAGTCGGCACCCGAGAGCAGCAACATACCGCAGGTGACGATGGCGGTGCCGATGAGCACTTTGCGCTCGGGGGCGCGACGCAGCAGGGCGGCGTTGGCAAACGGTACGATCACGACCGTCAGGCTCTGCAAAAAGCCGGCAGTGGAGGCAGAGGTAAGGCTGGAGCCCAGGCACATGCAGGTGAGCTCGGTTGCCATAATGGCGCCGATGATGGCGGCACGGACCATAAGATCGCGGTTGATGCGCAACGCGTGCTTGTGGAAGAGCAACAGGCAGACCACAAAGGCGATGATGCAGCGTAGCGCGACGATGCTCGTGGCGTTCATGCTGTCCATGCCGATCTTCATGAGGGGATACGAAAAGCCCCATGCGACGGGAACGGAAAATGAGAGCGCGATTGCTTTTTTGCGATCCATGGGACTCCTTTTGTTACAGAACGGTTTCGCAAAAAGGATTCTGCTCTCAGATGTGGATGTAGTAAAGCGAATGTATCTTCAGTATGATTAAGAAATACTAATGTAGGCAGAAAAAGCCCTGGCAAAACGTTTTACGGCTGCATTGATGTGGAGGCACGATGGCATCGCGGTATCAGATTGTGTGTATGGTGGTCGATCGCGGCAGTCTTAAGGGCGCGGCGGACGAGCTGGGCTATACGCAAAGCGCGGTGAGCCAGGCCGTCAAGGCGCTCGAGCGCGAGCTGGGCACCACGCTTATCGAGCGCGGTAAGCAGGGTGTTTCGCTTACGCGCGACGGTAAACAATATCTGCCGTACCTGCGCCAGATTGTGACCGCCGAGGCCGAGCTCGAGGGCAAGCGCCAGGAGCTGCTGGGACTTTCGTCGACTGATATTCGCATCGCGACGTTTACCAACGTGAGTCGAACCGTGCTGCCGCGCGTGATTCGCGACTTTGGAGCCCTGCACCCGGGCGTGCACTTTACTCTCAAGCAGGGCGATTACACGCGCAACGCCCAGTGGGTGCACGATGGCGTGGTTGATTTTTGCTTTACGGCACGCGGTTTTACCGCGGGGCTCGAGAAGCGCGTGGTCTATCACGACGAGTTGGTAGCATTGTTGCCGGCCGCGCATCCGCTGACGGCAAAGGAAAAGGTGACGCTCGCCGATCTGGCGTCCGAGCCGTTTGTGCTGCTGGATGAGGGCGAACAGAGCCTGGTGCTCGATGCATTCGCGGCGCATGGCCTGTCGCCGCACGTGACGAGCGAGGTTACCGACGACTACACCATCATGGCGATGGTGGAGGAGGGCCTAGGCGTGAGCATGCTCTACCGTCGTACTGTGGAGGGCATGCGTGCCGATATTCGCGTACGTCCCATCGTGCACGCCCCCTCGCGCGACGTAGTGGCGGCCTGGCGCAGCTGGGACACCATGCCCATCGCCACGAGGCGCTTTATCGACTATATGAGCTCTCATATTGTCAATTAATGACTGGCGCGGCGTTGAGTGCGGTGTTTAGCAGGCTGTCGCTTTGGCTTGGGTGACACGATAGGTGCGTGCCGGGTGGCAGAGTAGCACCGCCACGACCATAAAGAACGCCGTGGTGCCCAGGCTGATGGGGTAGACCATCATGATGTTCGCAAAGGTGCGGAAGTGCGGGAACACGCAGAACACCCAATAGAAGCGGATGCCGCAGACGCAGATCATGGTGATGAGGGCGGGCGTGAGCGAGATACCAAAGCCGCGCAGGTAGCCGGACATGTTTTCGTAGAACATGCTAAAGGCGTACGCCGGGAAGATCGAACATACGCGGATATAGCCGATCGAGACGATGTTGGGATCGCTGTTAAAGAGCGACAAGATCTCGCGCCCCAGGCCGACAATAACGATGATCGTGGTGAGTGCAACGATACCGCCTTCGACCAGGCAGACCTTGAGCGTTTTGGTGCAGCGGTCGATTTGGCGGGCACCGTGGTTTTGTCCCACAAAGGTGGTGCAAGCCTGGCTAAAGCTGTTGAGCAGGTTGTAGCATACGTACTCCAGGCTCATGGCGGCGCTCGATGCCGCCATGACCTCGGTGCCCAGGCTGTTAATGGCGGACTGGATGATGATGTTGGCTACGGCAAAGACGGCGCTTTGGATGCCGGCGGGCAGGCCGATCTTGACGATGCGCTTGAGGGCGACGGTGTCGATAGCCAGGTCGCGTGGGGTGACGCGGACGACGGAGTTGGTCTTGAGCAGGCGGATAAAGAGCGTGGCGGCGCTGACGGTGTAGGCGATGGCGGTGGCGATGGCGACGCCCGCGACACCCCAGTGGAGCACAGGGACAAAGATGAGATCCAGGCCAATGTTGAGGACGGTGGACACGGCAAGCGCCTGCAGCGGCATGCGAGTGATGCCGACGGAGCGGAAGATCGCGGCCTCAAAGTTGTAGAGCAAGATCGAGGGCATGCTCAGCAAAAAGACGCGCAGGTAGAGCGAAGCGAGCGGCATGGTTTCGGAGGGAACGTTGAGGGCGGCGAGCATGGGCTCGGCAAAGATCTCGCCCAGCGCGATGACGACAAAGCCCACGAGCGCCATTAAAATCGAGGTATGGACGGCGCGTTTGACCATGTTCTGATCGTTGCGGCCGATAGCGTTGGCGATGACCACGTTGGAGCCAAGCGACATGCCAATAAACAGGTTGAGCATAAGACTGGTAAGCGGAACATTGGAGCCGACCGCCGCCATGGCGAGGGTTCCCTGGTCGCCCGAGAAGTTACCGATAATGACCGTGGCGATGAGGTTCGACAGCTGCTCCAAGATGCTCGTGGCGGCCACGGGGAAGGCGAACAGGGGAATATTGCGCCACAGCGAGCCGGTGGTCATGTCAATGTGCTTAGATACGGTATCAGCCATACGCTCTCAATCTCTAACATGCTATATCGTGCTTATTTGCGCAGACGATGATACTCCTAATCGACTAGTCGTTGGGGGCGTTCTTAAACGACTAGTCATTCAAGAACGTCCCCAATGACTAGGTGGGGAAGGCGTGCGACAATAGTGGGCGTTGTGTTGTTCGCGCTAAGGAGTAGCCATGTTGTTGTGTCCCGTTTGCCATGAGTCACTGGTGGATGACGAGCGTGGTGCTGCATGTGCGGGCGGACACCGGTTTGACCGTGCGCGCGAGGGCTATCTATATCTGCTGCGCTCATCCAAGAGCGGCGACTCCATGGGCGATCGCAAGTCGCAGGCGCGCAGCCGTCGTGACTTTCTGAACCGTGGATACTACGCGCCATTGCGCGATGCGATGGTCGAGCTGGTGCGCAAGCAGGTGTCTGGGCGCGCTGCGTCTACGAACGGCCCCATGACGTTGCTCGATATTTGCTGTGGCGAGGGCTATTACACCAGTGCCATGGGCGCGGTGCCGGGCGTGGATGCTTATGGTTTCGACCTGGGCAAAGAGATGGTGCGCCTTGCCGCCAAGCGCGGCGATGCGACCTATTTTGTGGCCAACATGAAGGATATCCCCGTGGCCGATGGCGCCTTCGATATGGTGGCCGAGCTCTTCGCTCCCTTTAACGAGCGTGAGTTTGCCCGCGTGCTGGCGCCCGAGGGCTCGCTCTATACCGTGGTGCCGGGTGCCCGTCATCTGTTTGGGCTCAAGGAAGTGCTTTACGATACGCCGTACCTTAACGACGAGAAGCTGCCGCAGACCACCGAGCTCGAGTTGGTCGGAACGCAGCGGGTGTCTGCGAATATTACGCTTCAGACCCAGGACGACATCGAGGCGGTGTTCCAGATGACGCCGTACTACTACCGCACACGCCCTGCCGACAAAGAGCGCCTGGCAAATTTGGACACCCTTCAAACCGATATCGACTTCATCATCGCCGAGTACCGTCACAGCTAACAACCTGCCAAATAGGGACAGGTTTATTTTGGTAGGTTCTATCTGGGCAAACGTAAAGGGCCGACCGCGTTGCTACGCGATCGGCCCTTTTTATTGGCGTATATACCAGAGTCGCTGAGCGATTGACACGGATGCGGTTTAGCTCAAACGGTCCATGCCCTCTTTCTTGACGCGGTTGGCGACTACAAAGTAGATAATGCTGACAATCAGGCCGCTAAAATCGGGGATGCTTGAGCCGGTCCCACCCAAGAGGGGCAGGGAGAGAAGCAGGCTGATGACCGAACATGCTAGGCAGACGATGGACCAAATCCAGACAACGCCAGCCTTGGCGGGATTATTTGCCGCGCGGATGCCAAAGACGGCGGTCACAATTTCGACGACGCCCAATACGATGACGACGATGCAAGAAACGATCATGGTACCCGTGATATCGCCTGCCGCGCTGCCCGCAAAGAGCGCTGTAGCACCCATGCCTGCGCTTAGAATGCCGACGACAAAGAAGAAGAACGATAGGATTTTGAGTAATTTGCAGGCGTTGCTCATGGCTGGTCCTTTCGATGCGGGCGCGGAGAATCAGTCGCACCCAGGTTGTGGCACATATCGTGAAGCACATTGTAGTTCAACGGGGCGATGCATGCGTTTGAAAGCGTCTCTTGCCTGTACGGTCCAACCTTTCAAAAAGGAAAGCTGGACGTAAGCCAAATCGATGGCGGCTCATGTGCGGCGCTGAGATGATGAGGCCGTAACAAGGAGCTGGTCTCAAGGAGGAGCCATGATGTACGGAGCAGGGCAAGTGCGTGAGCCGCGGTCGTTGGGAAGGCGCATGGGTGATTCCGTGATCGCTGCTGTGTGCACGGGATTGATGGCGGTGCTTTGCATTGGGATGCTGTGGGCCATGTCGCATGTGGGACAATAGCGGACGGTTGGGTGCCGACATAAACGGTGCCCTGCGTATTCGTTTTGCTTGTTAAGGAGTGTCCATGGGCGTCGTCGATCCCTTATCTGTTGCTCGGGCCGCGGGGCTTGAGCTGATCGGGAAGCCCGAGGGCCTCACGCTCACCGACGGCACGATGGAGCTGCGCGCCGATTTTGGCCGCATGCTGCCGCGACTCAAGCAGGGCCGTCTGCAGCAAGAGCTGTTGGTAAAGGCTGCGCGCACAAAGGGCATCGAGCAACCGTGGGCGATTGACGCCACGGCAGGCTTTGGCGAAGATTCGCTACTGCTGGCTGCTGCGGGCTTTGCCGTCGATCTGTATGAGCAGGATTGCGTGATTGCGGCGCTCCTCAAGGACGCCTTGGATCGCGCGGCAGATGATCCGGCGCTTGCGGCTGCCGTGTCGCGCATGCGCTTACATGCGGGCGAGGACAGCATTGCCGGCCTTCGCCATACAGCTGAGCTGATCGGGCGGGGCGAGCTCACCGCTCCCGACGTGGTGTATCTGGACCCCATGTTTCCCGAGCGCACCAAGAGCGCGGCGGTTAAAAAGAAGTTCCAACTCTTGCATCATCTGGAACAGCCGTGCGCCGATGAGGAGACGTTGGTCGAAGCCGCGCTTGCGGTGCATCCGCGCAAGGTCGTTATCAAGCGGCCGGTGAAGGGGCCACTGCTTGCCGGCGTTAAGCCGAGCTATCAACTTGCGGGCAAGGCCGTTCGCTACGACGTTTTGGTGCCGCCGCGCCCGTAGCTTGCGTGCGATGGCTGGCGCTCCGTCAGTGCCGTGCCGATGCGGGGTCTATTTCCAAGGGTGCGACGTCAGGTGCCATCCGCCGCAGTATTCGCATTTGTAGCAGGCCAAACCACGCCGCCCGCGGTTTTCGCATTCGGCCATAACGGCCTCGGCCTCGGCGCGCGTGTCGTAACGGTTTTTGCGTTCGCACGACTTGTAGCGCCAGGCCTCATCGCGCTCGGCATCCAGGGCGTCGCGGCGCTCGTCCTCGCGTGCAAACAGGTCGCTCATATCGCCGCCGGTAGCAGCGCCCAAAAACCCGCTTTTGGCCTTTGACCAGGCGGCTCGCTTTTTGCTTCCCATCTGCTTCGCGCCCTTCTCAAAACGTTGGTATCATTGCTCAGTCAAAGTGATACCAATAAACGTGAGGTCGCCGCGTGATGATCAGAAAAACCCTCGATACCGACATTCCCGCTGTCATGGCTATCTATGACGCGGCCCGCGCCTTTATGCGCGCGCATGGCAACGCCACGCAGTGGCCCGAGGGCACGCCTTCGGACAGGTCGTCGGTAGTGCCGGTC
>OAWC01000787.1_pt1 | contig 16146 bp, 5 predicted proteins | sample 1495331 | NCBI WGS metagenome assembly OAWC01 (sample SAMEA2580115, study PRJEB22360) | human gut metagenome | biome: human gut; feature: human-associated habitat; material: faeces | place: Denmark | collected 2008/2010
GGGGCCCTGAAAGTTCCCTGATTTTCTCGGTGGCGTTACTGTTTGTTCGAACGCGACCTCTATAGTGGGCATATGAGTGAAATTCAGCCGTTGCCGCAGTTCCCGCCGCAGCGTGCGCCGCAGCACGACCAGCAGCGCGAACAGCAGCGTATGGGGGAGCGGATGGACGATTCTTGCGATGACATGCCCACCGTGCCGATTCCGGCACGCAAGGTGGTCACCACCTTCGACGCGGCCTCCAGACATGAGCGTCTTGAAGTCAAACCGCCGCTGACCAGGCTGTTCCGCCGCACGATCACCAAAGCATTCAGCGTCTGGCTGAAATTCTCGACCGCATTGGTACGGTCGCTCGACTGGTATCCACGTGTCGAACCCTACGTCGGCTACGGCACCGAACACTACTCCCGACTGATCTGCCGTACCGTATACGGCCCGTTCAAACGGCAGGCCGGCCGCCTGATTCGCGGCATACGTGGCATGCTGATGGTGCCGTCCCCGCATACCAAAGTGCGGATCGCCATCGATGACGTGCCCATCGAAACAGTGCAGGTGGGTGCGTCGGAAGTGTACGACGCGATCGACAGCAATCCTGATATTTCCAGCGAATTCGCGGCATCCGACGATGCCGGCTACCTCGACCTCGTCGCCGAGCATTCGCTTGAACCGGGCATCCACAACGTCTGCCGTCTGCCTGGACAAAGTTGTGTGGCCGCAAGCCGGTCAACGCCAATCTTTTCACCATTCCCAGCGGCACCAAAGTGGGCGTGATCTCCGACGTGGACGACACCATCATGGTCACGCAGGCGCCGCGTCTGATGAAGGCCGCCTACAATCTGCTGCTGCTTAATCCGCGCAAAAAAGTGCCGGTGGCCAGCATGAACCTGCTGTTCAACCGCATCGCGGACATGTTCCCGGACGCGCCGTTCTTCTACCTGTCCACTTCGCCATGGAATGTGGAAAGCTCGATCCGCCATTTCATTACGAACCACGGTTTTCCGGAAGGTCCGCTGCTGCTGCGCGACCTTGACCCGAGGCCGAAAACCTTCATTCCGTCGGGCGTGCAGCACAAGCTTGAATACGCCGAACAGCTCATGGCCGATTTTCCCGATATGAAGTTCATTCTGATCGGCGACGACGGGCAGAAGGATCCGACCACATACGCCACAATCGCACGCCGCTACCCGGGGCGTGTGCTGGCGATCGGCATCCGGCAGCTGTCCCCGCGCGAAGTGACCGGCAATTTCGGTTCCGTCGCCGGGCGCGTGGCCACGCAGCCGATGCCGGTCACCGACGTGCCGGTATTCACGGGAACGACCGGATCGAACATCATGAAAACCATGCTGCCGTACCTGAAACAACAGATGGGCGTCTGACTTTTTCGTACGCCCAGAGCAGGGGTTGCGTGCCGCGTGGGATTGGGAATGCAATGCCGGTATAATCGCGTGCATGACTGATTTTCGGGGTGAACAGGGCGCAACGGGCGCGCGAGAAAGCGACGAAAGCGTGCAAGACAAATGCGGGATGCCGATCGCGAAGCGTGTGCCGAAGGAGCGCGTATTCCACGGCGACACCTTCATCGACGAGTACGAATGGCTGCGCGACAAGGAATCGCATGACGTGCAGGATTACGTCGCCGCGCAGAACCGGTATTGCGAGCAGCGCATGGAACCGTTGAAAACCCTACGCTCCACACTGTTCGACGAGCTCAAGTCGCACGTTCAGGAAAACGACATGTCCGTGCCGACACGCATGGATGGCTACTGGTATTTCGTACGCACCCAGGAGGGCCAGCAGTATGCGGTGCAATGCCGTGTGCCGATTCGAAGCGCAGACGATTGGGATCCGCCAACCATTGAAATCGGCGTGCCTATCGACGGCGAACAAGTGGTGTTCGACACCAATGCCGAAGCGCAAGGCCATGATTTCTTCCGTATCGGCGGCATGGATATTTCCAAAGACGGACGTTGGATGCTGTACGGCACCGACACCAGCGGCGACGAACGTTACGATTTCCGCATCCGCAGCTTGGAAACCGGCAAGGAACTGCCGGAAGTGTTCAAGGGCATCGGTGGCGCCTGCTTCACACCGGACGCGCAATGGGTGTTCTATGTGAAGCTCGACGACGCGTGGCGTCCATACGCGGTGATGAGGCACCGCGTCGGCACCCCCGTCACCGACGATGTGGAAGTGTATCACGAACAGGACGAACGATTCTGGGTGGGCATCGGCCTGTCGTTCGACGAACGCAATCTGGTGATCGGCACCGGATCGAAAACCACTACCGAAGTGCTGCTGCTTTCCACCGACGATCCGGAAGGTGAATTCCGCGCGTTCATTCCGCGCGAGCAGGACGTGGAATACGACGTGAGTTTCAGCCGTTTCGAAGGTGCCGGCGAACGCGGTGAGGATATTCCGCTCGCCGTGGTCTATCACAATGCGTTGAACCCGAATTTCGAAATCGATGTGATCGACATGCGCTCCCATGAGCCCCCGTACCGTTTGGGTGAGGGCGTGCGTGTGGCCGTCGGTTCGCCGTACGGATGCGAGTATGGCGACGAGGTCGAACCGGGCGCTTCTGGGATGCCGATCGGCACACCGTATTCCAATCCCTGCAATCCAGCCATTTTGCAGGGTGCGCATGGTCTTGGCATTGAGGGGATCTCGATTCACCGGCATTATGTGGCGCTGCAGTACCGGGCGGAAAGCCTGACGCATATTGCGGTGATGACGAAGGATGCCGCTGCGGAGGATTTTCTTGCGGGGCGTCCATGGAAGTTCACCGAGCTGGTTCCCCACGCGTTGGAAGACGATTGGGATGTCGACGAGTCGGTGGACGAGATCAACGAGGAACGTGCCGAAGTGTGGGGCGCGCTCGACCAATTGGCCGCCGCGCAAGGCGAGGGGTCGGCCGTGCATGGGGTTTCCCGCAAGGCGATGACCTCATCGGATGGCGCGACCGCCGATGCGATGCCGGGGGAGACCCGGCGCTTGTATTCGATTGGTGTGGGAGGTAATCCTTCGTATGATGCGCCCCGCATGCGCTACTCGTTCTCCAGTTACACGCGTCCCGGCGAACTGCATGATATCGATCCGGCGACCGGCGAGGATCGCCTGTTGAAGCGTGCCACGGTGCTTGGTGGATTTGAACCGCGCGAATACATGGAGCGCAGGGTGTGGGTTACCGCCCGCGATGGCGAGCGCATTCCTGTTTCCTTGGTGTGGCGCAGGGATGTGCCCGCGTGTGATTCGGCGATGTTCGTTACCGGGTATGGCGCGTATGAGATCAGTTCGGATCCGGGATTCTCGGTGTCTCGCATCAGCATGCTTGATCGTGGTGTGCTTTATGCGGTGCCGCACATTCGCGGCGGCGGTGAGATGGGTCGTGCCTGGTATGAGCAGGGGCATTTGCTCAATAAGAAGCATTCGTTTGAGGATTTCGTTGATGCCGTGCGTGCGTTGCAGCGTGCCGGTTTGGCGTCGCCTGCTCGCACGGTGGCCGATGGCGGTTCCGCCGGTGGCCTGTTGATGGGTGCCGTGGCGAATATGGCTCCCGAATGTTTCGCGGGCGTTGAGGCGGATGTGCCTTTTGTGGATGCGTTGACGTCGATTCTTGATCCGTCGTTGCCGTTGACGGTTACGGAGTGGGATGAGTGGGGCGATCCGCTGCATAATGCGGACGTGTACAGGTATATGAAGGAATATACGCCGTATGAGAATGCGCCGTCTGATGCAAATGATGCGCGGGTTGCGGTTTTTCCCAAGATTTTCATTACCACGTCGATGAATGACACTCGTGTGCTGTATGTGGAGCCGATGAAATGGTTGGCCCGACTGCAGCGTGCGGGCGTGGATGCCGTGGCGAAGATTGAGGTTGAGGCTGGTCATGGGGGTACGTCTGGAAGGTACAAGCAGTGGGAGGAGATCTCCTATGAGAATGCTTGGTGTCTTTCGATGATGGGTATCACGCATTGATCCGGTTTGTGGGACCTTTCATGTTCGGATGAGGTCGGTTTCGGAACGGTCTGTTGTTATGTGACGGGGTGCACCGTATGACGCACCCCGTTTTGCAAACGCTTCCATTTGCAGTTTGTTTCATGAAACATTGAAACAGCTCGGGTGATTGTTTTCGGCGTTTCTTGCATAATCCTCCGATTTAGGGGTGTTCCGTCAAACGTTTTTTCCAACTTTTGACGGCATGTTAAACCTTTTATAAGGTCATGCTTGCACCTGTTTTCAGAGTGTTTCATTGTCTGTGTGGGGTGGTCTAGTAGGGTCCAGAGAAATAGCAGGTTTACGGGTAAAACCGACTAGATTGCATTGCGACCAGGGGGAAGAATGGCAGGCATGCATAAAGCCGTAAGTGAGCGGCATGGAATGACAACGATTGCCGCGTTGGTGGCAATCGTTGCGATGATCTTCGCAAGTGTGATCGCAGCGCCGCAACGCGCGTATGCTGAGGGATACAATATCAGCGATCTCGGTTGGGTTGACAAGGACGACACCTCCTTCGAAATCAGTTCCGACGGAGGCAAGACGTGGAAGCCGTACATTTCCGGCATGCAGGTCAACTACGGTGATCAGATCCGCACCGAACTGCATTGGAAAGTGCCGAACGACGTCAAAATCAACGAGGGCGACACCTTCGTCTACGACCTTCCCAGCAATCTGGAATACAAATCGAACGAGAAATACCCGATCTACAACGGTGGCGACGTGGTCGGCTACTACACCATCGACGGCGACAAAATGGTGGCCACCTACACCCGCGGCGAATCGGCGGGGTCCAACATCGAAGCGTTCGTGACCACTGACGGAACCATCACCTCGAACAAAACCGGTGGTTCGGCTGGCGGCGATACCAGCTTTACCTTCCCCGGATATGGCACCATCACCGTGAACGTGGAGGGCAAACACAGGGTCAACGTGGTCAAACGCCCGGCAATCTCCACTTCCGACGCATCCACCTACGATTTCGTTTTGGAAGTGACCTCTACAGGCACGAACACCGGCGTGACCATAGACGACACCATGGGCGGCCTGCTGACCTTCGTGGACGGATCCGTGCACATCTACACCGACGCCGACTGCAAGAACGAATACACGGGCGCATGGCAATCCTCCAAAACCGACGACCATAATTTCAACGTCACCATCGGCTCCATGGGCGACGGTGAGAAACTATACGTGCGCTACTCGGTGAACGCCGACAAAGACAGCGTCATCAAGGCATGCCGCGAGGCCGGCAATTGCAGCAATGCCACCGAAAACAAAAACAAGGTGACCTATTCCAGCAACGAAGACGTCAACAAGAAGGAAACCAGCAACTCCATCTGGTTCAACTACAGCGACTGGTATGTGAACAAAAGCGCAACCGCAGCAAAAGACGAAAATGGCACGCAAGGCTTCACTTGGAACATCACCATCGGCGCTGGCGAAGGCCAATCCGTCGACGGAGCCACCGTCAAAGATCTGCTCGACAAGAACAACCTCAAGGAACCGACCGGAGATCTGGTGCTCAGCTGCTACAACAGCGGCGACTGGAAATCCGTGTGTCCGACCGGCTCGCCCGGCGCATATACGGACGACGACCCGTACAATCCGCAGCATTACATCAAACTTAGCTGGAGCGATCTCGTAGCAGGCACCGTGACCCTGCCCTCCGGCGGCTACGACCATTTCCAAATCCAGTATTGGACCGAAGCGAAAAACGTGCCGGTCGAAGGAAGCGGCGAACACCAGAAATACAAGAACGAAGTCACCGTAAAACCTCAGGATGGAACCGGCAAAACAGCCACGGCCGAACCTCAACTCGGCACGGACGCGGTCGAACTGAAGAAAACATGCACGTCGCCGGCATCCGAAGCGAAGAACCTGACGTGGGTGACCAGCATGAAAGCCTTGGAAGACCTCACCAACGCCGAACTGACCGACAAGCTGGATGTGGACGACAGCGGCAAGGATCTGGGATCCAAGCAAACCTTGGTGAAAGACAGCATTAAAGTGTACACCGACGCCGCCCTGACGCAGCAATACGCGGGCGGATACACGACAGAGGCCACCGATAGGGGATTCACCATCGTGTTCGCATCATTGCCCAAAGGCACTACGGTGTACGTGCAATACCAGTCCACCGTCAACGACGGTGTGACCGACGAAACCGTGTGGAACCGAGCTTCGGCATTGAACAAAACCTCCACGGCGAAACACCAGCATCGCGGCGACGTGCTCGGCAAGGAAGACGCCAACCAGTATTGGGACCAATACGGGTACGGCTACACCGCCAACTCCAAAGGCGTGATCCGCTGGCGCATCAAAGTGCATGACGTGATGTCGGACGCCGAAAACATCGTGGTGACCGATACGTTGCCCGTCCACACGCGGTACGACGCGAAATCGTTGAAGATCTTCGACGCTTCCAGCACCACAAAAATGCTGTCCGGAGTGAGCGCCAAAGACAACGGCGACGGCACGGTGACCTTCACCATAGCCAAGGGTACCCCGGCGTTCAGCCAGGCGAAGACCTCGGCTGGTGTGCTCATCGTGTATGAGACGAGCATCGACCCGATCACCGCACCTGATTGGGGAAATTACGAGAACAAGGCGCACATCGACATTGATGGCAGCGCCGGAGGCGACGCTTCCGCCACAGTGGGCGCGAGCAAGCCGAAACTTCTTGACAAAAACGGCAAATACGATGCCACGACCGCGCCGAACGTGAACTACACGGTCAAAGTCAACCCGAATGCGGACACGCTTAACAAAGGCAACAACCTCACTCTGACCGACACCATGGGTCAGGCACTCGACCTCAACGCCAACAGCGTGTCGATCATGGACTCCGACAATGGAACCGCCATCAACGGTGCAACATGGTCATACAATCCGCAGACCCGCGAACTAGTGTTCTCCATTCCCGACGCCCGTGCATGCACCATCACCTACACGGCCGCGGTGCAGCTCAAACCAGGCGAAAGCTTCGGATCGCTGGGCGGCAACAAAATCGTGCTCGCCGGGTATGAGAACAACGGCGGAACCTCGCAGAACACAATCACCGGAACCGTACAGCAGAGCAAAGGCGGCATGAAATACGACCAGAGCACACTGCAGATCTACAAGTACGCGGATGGCGATCTCGGCAAGCCGGCGGGCAGCGCCACCTTCAAAGTGGAAAGCGTCACCGGATGCAACTTCGTGTCGTCTACGGCCGATGCCGACGGCACCTGCAATGGTACGGTTGGCAAAGAAATCACCAAGCAGCTGACCACAGGAGCATCCAACGGACTGTCCGACCGACTGCAGCTGGACTACGACACCGTATATAAGGTCACCGAGCTGACAGGTCCGGACGGCAAAGTGCCCGGCAGCACTGATTCGCAATACGAGAAATCCGCTCCGCTCTATGTGATATTCCCCGGACATGACGCGCAGACCGCTGCCGGTGCATACGACGGACGATACGACAACAAAACCGTTACCGTAGACGGGCAAAGCGGCAAATTGATCGTCGCCGTAGCCAAAGACAGCGACGGCAAGACGACCACATTGGGCAACTACCGTTGGAACTGCAGCAACGACCACAAAACGAAGTTCAAGGTGCAATTCACAAAGGTGGATGCGGCGAATGCCGGTGTACCCGTCGACGGTGCCACCATGCAGCTGACTCGTGTCGGATCGTCGCAGGTGGAATCCGATTGGACATGGACCACCTCCGGCAGCGAGACGAAAACGCTCGAACTCCTGCCCGGACGGTACAAGCTGACCGAAGCCAACGCACCGGACGGATACCAAGTCATGGATCCGATCATCATTCTGGTCGGCGAAGACGGCACCATCACCGTCGACGGCAAAAATGTGACCGGTAGCGACGGCATCGGTCACGTGCAGGCGGAGGACGCACCGAAAACCACGTCGTTGACTGTTACGAAAACATGGAACGACAATAACAACCAGGACGGCAAACGTGCATCCGTCACCTTCGATTTGTACCGCAAGACCGACGGCGATGCCGATTATACGAAAGTCGACGGGCAAAGCCGCATACTCAATCCCGACAAGAACGATAACGTGCAATGGACGGGACTGCCGGTGAAAGTCGACGGCAAAACCGCGGCCTACATGGCCGTCGAAACCACGACGCTGGGCGGGTACGACTCGCAATGCGCTGACGTGCAATACAACACCGACGGTTCGGCTGCCACCGAACAATGCACCAACACGCACACGCCCGAAACCACGTCGATCGGCGTTGAAAAAGCATGGGACGACGCCGACAACCAGGACCAGAAGCGCCCTGACAGCGTAACCGTGCATCTGTTGAAAAACGGAGAGGAAACCGATCAAAGCGTGACACTCGATGCGGTTGGAAACTGGCGGAACGACAGCGCGTTCACCAATCTGCCCGTCTACGAGGATGGCAAGAAGATCGTGTATACCATACGCGAAGATACGGTGAGCGGCTACACCACGCACATCACCGGCTCGCAAACCCAAGGTTTCGCCATCACCAACACGCACCACCCCGAAAACGAGGAGGTGTGGTTCTCCAAGCAGGACCTCAAGGGTACGGAGATCGCAGGTGCCACCATGCGCCTCACCGGTACGCTGAATGATGGCACCGAATTCAAAACGCAGACCTGGGTAAGTGAGCGGGATAAGTCGAAGAGCATCAAGCTCAAGCCCGGCACCTACACCTTGACCGAAACCAAGGCGCCGGATGGTTATCTGGTAGCGGATCCGGTCGAATTCAAAGTCGTGAGCGACGCCGTCACCGGCAAGCTCAGCGTGCAGATCAAGCAAACCGATGGCACATATGCCGACGTGCAGGACAATACCATCGTGATGACCGACCAGTACCGGACGCATCAGGTGACCGTCAATAAAAACAGTCTCACCAGTGGCATCACCAATATCGACGGCGCGCAGATGAGCATCACCGGCACCACCTTGGACGGCAAGGCGATCGACGAGATCACCTGGACCAGCAAGGGCGGCGAACCCGGCGAACTCACCCTGCTACCCGGCACCTACACCCTGCGTGAAAAGGTGGCGCCGGACGGCTATGAAACCGCGGATGACATCGTATTCAGCGTCGGGCTCGACGGCAGCGTGACCATCGACGGTAAGAAGCAGGATTCCAACGTCGTGACCATGAAAGACAAGCCCAGTGAAAGCGGCATCCTGTTCTCCAAAACCAAGGTCGGCGGCGGCAGCGAGCTGGCTGGAGCGGAATTCTCCATAACCGGCAAAACTTTCGAAGGCAAGACCATCGACGAAATCACCTGGACGAGTGGCGGCGGATTGCCCAAGCAGTTCCAGTTGCAGGATGGTGTGTACAAGCTCACCGAAACCAAGGCACCGGTCGGCTATGAAAAAGCGAGTGCGGTCAACTTCACCATTTCCCGCGGCGAAGCGTATGTGAACGGCAAGCTGGTGGATGGCAACACCATCCGCGTCGAGGATCGCGTGGATACGACCATGGTGCGCGTGCGCAAAATCTGGTCCGACCACAACTATTCGGAGCGTCCGACATCGGTGACATTCCACCTGCTGCGCAACTCCAAGCAGCTGCAAGATGCGAAGTACACGATGACGTTGAACAACAAGAACACCAGCGACTGGACGTACACGTGGACCGATCTGCCCCGATATGATGCGGACGGCAACAGGTACAACTACACGGTTGACGAGGAACTGACCCAAGAGCTCACAGGTAAGGAATACCGCGTTTCCGTGATCAAACGTCCGTACATCGACGGCGCCGAATTCACGGTATTGAACATTCGGGAGCCGGAAACGGCAAGCATCACGGTGAACAAAACGTGGAACGATCAGGATGACAACGATGGCAAACGGCCGAAGACGCTGACCTTCCATATTTGGGGAACCAGCAAACAGCCGAAGAGCGGCAGCACCGACGAAACGGAAGACGTGACCGAACAATTGGTGGTGCAAACCGTGCGAACCAACGGCAGCAACACGCAATCGTGGACGTTCGAAGGTCTTCCCAAGCAGAACCTGTACAACAATCCGTACACGTATACGGTAACCGAGGAATCCGTAGATGGCTATACGGCAAGCGGCGTGACGCTCACCGGCGGTACGGCAACACGCTGTGCGGTGACGAGCACGGTCAAATCCTGCGCGTTCGATGTGACCAACAAGCATACGCCCGAAACCACGACATTGAGCGTGGACAAGACGTGGAATGACACCGATGCGCCCAGCAATGTGAAACGGCCGGGCGACAAGGCCACGATCTGGGTGCTTTCCAGCGTGTGGACCGATGCGAAGAACCAGACGCTGCCCGGATGGCCCTCACCGCAACACAACAGCGAGTGCAAGAACACCGGCACGACGGATGGCACGAATCCATGGGGTGTGAGCTGCATGGTGCTGACCTCGGAGAACGCCAAAGCGACGCAGGCCACCACGGCCAACGTCAACGGGGCTGACGGAACAAGCGAAGCGACCACTTCGCAAGAGGTGAGCGCGGACACGTGGACCTACACCTTCACGAACCTGCCCAAATACTACAAGGGCAAGGAAATCCAGTATTCGGTGACCGAAGAGGCCGTGAAGAACTACACGCCGACGCTCACCGGAGGCAAAGTCGCTGCGGCTGACGGCGCCGAGGGCAAGGCCAACGAGTCGGGCGAATCCGACAAGGCGGATGAAACAAGCGAAAGCGGTCAGAATGCGGAATCCTGGGCGTACACGCTGACCAACACCTACACGCCGGGGCATACCAGCCACAGCGTGCACAAGGTGTGGAAGGACTACGGCGACAGCAGCAAACGTCCGAAAGCGGTATATGCGACGTTGTATGCGAACGGCCAATCCACCGGCAAGACGGTGGCGTTGAACGACGGCAACAACTGGCAATACACGTTCACCGACCTAGATGAAAACAAGGTGTACACGGTGAAGGAAACCAACGAAAAGGGCGAAGAGATCAGCGGAGTGGACGGCTACTGCCAGCCGGTCATCAACAATGACCAGACGACCGGAATCTCCACCATCACCAACACCATCTCCATCGTGCTTCCCTCCACGGGCGGGCAACGATGGTGCTACGGCACACTTCTCGCGGTAGTGGCGCTCGGCATGATCGGCATGGGCTACGGCATCGCCAAACGTAACAAGACCAACAAGGAAGGAGACGCGCGATGAGGCGTCACGGAGCGAAACAGGGGAATCGGATGGATTACCGCATGGCCCGTCACGCGGCTGCACGACATACCGGCATGCGTTCGGTGCGCCGCATCGCGGCCGCGGCACTTGGCCTGGCGCTTTCCCTCGCGGGACTCAGCGCGCAATCGGTGGCTTTTGGCAATGACGATCCGACCAAGCCGGCAGCCACTGACGTGACCATGATCGCATTCCAGCAATCATGGAAGACGATTGGCGACGAATGCACGAAAACCTATGGTCCGGAAGGCGTGAAATACGTGCAGGTCTCCCCGCCGCAGGAATCCATCCAAGGCACGCAATGGTGGACCGTCTACCAGCCGGTCAGCTACAAGCTCGACTCGCGTTTCGGCACGGAAGACGAGTTCAAAACCATGATCAGCCAATGCGACGCGGCTGGCGTGCAAATCGTGGCCGACATGGTGCTCAACCACACCACCGGACATGACGTGTCATGGGTTGACGACCAGTATGGCGTGGCCGGAACCGAATACAACGGATCATACGGACGATACCCGGGAATCGGCATCTACCAGTATGAGGAAAGCGGCAACAACCACCAATACGGCCTTCCCAGCGGCGACTTCCACACCTGCAAGTCGAACGTGTCAGACAACATCTCCGACTACACCAACGCCGACGAAGTGTGGAACTGCCGACTGTCGACCATGTGGGACATCAACACCGGCAGCGACCGCGTGCAAAACATCCAAGCCGAATACTTGGCGCACCTATGGGAAGACGGCGTACGCGGATTCCGCATCGACTCCGCAAAACATATGGATCCCAACGACATCGCATCCATCAAACGCAAGTTCATGACCAAAGCGGGCATTACGGACGAACAAAGCTTCCCATGGTCGCAGGAAGTCATCTACCATAATGGAGAATCCGAAAAATTCGCGCCGGAACGATACGAAAAGAACGGACAGGTCACCGAATTCTCGTACGCGTACTCATTGTTGAAGGATTTCAACGGATCCATCACCAATTTGAAGAACATCACCAGCGATCTGCTCGACGACGCCGATAATGCCACCGTATTCGTGTCCAACTGGGATACCGCACGCGGTTCGGAAACGCTCAAACCCGTTTCCGGCGCCCGATACGAGCTCGCCAACGCGTTCATGCTCGGGTACGACTACGGGCATCCGAAGATCCTTTCAGACTACGCATTCAATGAAAGCACCCAATATGATGACGGCGTCAAGGATTCGACTGACACCACCGTGCCGAAAATCAGCATGGACGACGTGTGCTCCACGCAAAAGGACCCAACGCAGATGGAGTATGGCGATTGGAACTGCCAACAGCGGTGGACGTCAATCCGAGGCATGATCAAATTCCATAATGCCGTGAACGGCACCAGCGTAAGCAACTGGCAGGAATCCGGATCCAACGACATCGCCTTCGAAAGGGTTGACGCCAACGGGAAAAGCAAGGGTCTGCTCGCATTGAACAACACCCTGCAGGAGCATGACGTCGACTATACGACATCGTTGCCGGACGGGGAATACTGCAACGTGTACGCTTCCCGCACCTGCTCGCAAACCGTGACCGTCAGCGGCGGTCACGCCAAAGCGACCATCGGCAAACGAAGCGCCATTGCCATCTATGCCGGTGCGGTCAAGGGCGCGTGGACGGAAACCACGGAACCTAGCGGCACCTACGCTCCGCAATACAAGGATTCGCCGAACAGTTCGCTGATAGGTGACAAAACCCTCACCATCTACTACAAGCCCGACGAATCGTGGGACGGGCAGGTGTATGTGCGTTACACGTCCGACAACGGCAGCGGTAGCATTGCGATGAGCGCGGTCGATGTAGCCGATTCCACGAATGCGGCAGGCTGGTATAAGGCCGATCTGCCGGAAGGGGCCAACCTAAGCGCGGTGAAATACCATTTCGCATCCACACAATCCGGGGAATCTGACTCCACGGACTGGAACGGGGGCAAGCGGGGAACGGAATATACGGCACAGGTCGGCGCCACTATGATCAACGTCAGCGGGCACCGGCAGCAGACGGGCGTGCCCTACACGCGCAACCATGCGGCGAAAACCAAAGTGACCGTCAACTTCCGTTCCGTCTCCGGCGTCGGTGAGAACGCATCCGGCGTGAAGGTGTGGAACGGCGACGACATGGAAAGCGCCACGTATATTCCATTCGAAAGCACGCCAACGCAATACGGCAGGAAAGCCAGCGGCGAACTGGACGGCGATCTGGCAACAGTGCATTTCAGAATCGTGGATGGTGCCGATGCGACTGGAGCGTCCGCGGGAACCGTCGAACAATATGAGGCGAGCGTGTGGAAACTCGCCAAATTCGGTGACGCGCATGTGAGCGGTGCCATCGAAGCGTGGGTGGACGGCGCGCAACCCGATACCGCTTCCGACCGATCCTCGGAAAAAGCGTCTCCCTCGGCGACACCGCAGCCGAATGACATCAAAAATCCGAAAAACCTGACCATCAAACTGCATTATTACCGTCCCGACGGCAATTATCAGGAATACAGCATGGAATCCGACGCGTGGAAAGGCTGGGATCTGTGGTCTTGGTATGCGGAAAGCACCAGCGGCGAATCCCAGGAATTCACCTCCCATGACGAATTCGGCGAGGTCGCGGAATACACGCTGAGCCAGATAGCCAAAGGCGTGCGCAACCCATGGTTCATCATTCGCAACGGTGGCTCATCATGGACCGGCAAGGACTGCGACGACAACGATCGCGAGATTCCGGAATCCGTGATCAGCATGACCGCGGGAAACGTGGAAAACGGCGTCGCGGAATTCTGGATCGTCAGCGGGGATCCGACCGTGTACACGCATCCGGTGAACGTGGCCGGAATAACCTTCGACACCCAAGGCGGCAGCAGCGTTCCCGCACAGGCGGTCGCCATCGGAGGCACTGCGAGCGTTCCCGAAACGCCTACTCGCGACGGCTACGTGTTCTCGAAGTGGACCACGGACGTGGCCGGTGAACATGAGTATGATTTCGCCACCACGGTGAGCGCGCCGATAACGTTGTATGCGCAGTGGACGGAAGCGAAAACCGTGACCTTCGACGTCCAAGGCGGCAGCGAGATCGCCGCACAACAGGTGCAAACAGGGAAATCGGCCGTACGACCGGAAAATCCTGAGCGCGTGGGATACGCGTTCGCGGGATGGTATACTAGCGCCGACACTTCGGGTAGCGAATACGATTTCACGGCTGCGGTGAACGATGATGTGACCTTGTATGCGAAGTGGACGCCGAACATGTACGCCGTGACCTTCGACTCGCAAGGCGGCAGCGCGGTCGATGCGCAACAGGTTGCGTACGGTGGTTACGCGACGCAACCTGCCACACCGACCCGTGACGGATACACGTTCGTCGGCTGGACCACGGATGCGGCCGGCACCACGCCGTACGGTTTCGGCATGCCCGTCACCGGCGGTATCACGCTGTATGCCAAGTGGGATGATGCGGGCGCGACGTACCATACCGTCACCATTCATTTGAATGACGGCGACGATTATTCGTCGGACCTGCCGCAGGATATGACGTTGTTCGTCAAGGAAGGGGAGAAGCTTACGATCCCCGATTCCGCTCCTTCCCGCGGTGGATATCGTTTCGCAGGATTGACCAGCGACGAACAGCGGAAGACGGACTATGATGCTGGCACCGCCGTAACCGCCGACATGACCTTGTATGCCAAGTGGGTCAAGACATGGACGGTCACCTTCGACACGGCCGGCGGCAGTGCCGTGAACAGCCAGACCGTGGACGATGGAGGAGTGGCCGTTGCGCCTGATCCGTCGCCGACACGCGACGACTGCCGGTTCACCGGCTGGCAGTATGACGGCAAAAGCTACGATTTCGGCTCGAAGGTGACCGGCGACATCACCCTGACCGCGCAGTGGGTGCGCACCGCGCACCAGTGGACCATAACCTTCGATCTGAACGGAGGGCATGCGCCCGCCGGCAAGGATGCGAAGACCCTGTACGCCGAGCGGAAAGTCTACGACGGTGATTCGCTGGTCTCGCCCACGGCGGACATCGCCAACGAGCCTCAGCTTGACGGCTACACCTTCGAAGGGTGGAGCACGGTGAAAGACGACGCGCTCGCAGTCAGCGTGGTCTCCTTTGATTCGTCCGGGAAATCGTTGATGCCCATCGATCGCGACGGCACGCTGTATGCGTTGTGGTCGCGGGAGAACAGGGTAGTGAAGCCGGAATCGTCCGGTTCGACGGGATCTTCGACGAGCTATTCCGGCGCGTATTCCGATTCCTACACGGGATTGAACGGGTTGGCAGCGTTCGATGCCATAGTGAGACAATCGGGCAAATTCTCGGGCACGAATTTCGGTTCCGTCGCCGAGGATTATGTGAAACCCAAGAGCGTTCGCTGAGTGTTGGAATCCAAGGGTGGGGTCGGCCTTCATGTCGGCCCCCTTTTTTTCATGTACGGTGTATGGATTGTTGCGTCCGGATCATTGGATCGTTCGTTGTTCGTGGCGTTTGAAGCCGGGTGAAACCGTATTCGCACATGAACGCGGCAAGGAGTGTCCACTAGTTGAGCGTTACGTGTCCACGTGCTGGTCCGTTGACTAGAGTCGCGTGCTATGAGTGATTCTGCAAAGAAGTACACCATCGCCGTCATTCCGGGCGATGGCATTGGCAAGGAAGTGACTCCGTGGGCCCAGAAGGCTCTGGAGAAGGCGGCCGAAGGCGTCGCCGAATTCGAGTACGAGCATTTCGATCTCGGTGCCGAGCGCTATCTGCGTGACGGCGCGATCCTCCCCGAGGAGGAAGAGGACCGTATCAAGAAGACCGATGCGATTCTGCTGGGCGCCGTCGGCGACCCGCGTATCAAGGCCGGCATCCTGGAACGCGGCCTGCTGCTCAAGCTCCGCTTCGACCTGGACCAGTACGTGAACCTGCGTCCGTCCAAGCTGTACAAGGGCGTCACCTCGCCGC
>OAWC01000788.1_pt1 | contig 16047 bp, 9 predicted proteins | sample 1495331 | NCBI WGS metagenome assembly OAWC01 (sample SAMEA2580115, study PRJEB22360) | human gut metagenome | biome: human gut; feature: human-associated habitat; material: faeces | place: Denmark | collected 2008/2010
ATCTGTAAACAAGAATCAGGTTCAGACTTCTACTACATTCAAATATGTACAGCAGGGAACCTACTACGCATACTGCCACGCTTGGAAACGTGACGAGAACGGTAAGAAGGTATTCAGCGACTGGTCTAATGCATATCCATTCGTTGTATCCGCAATCACACCGGATGCTCCAGTTATCACAAACGTAACAGTAAGCGGATCTACTATCAAAGTAACATACAAAGTAGCTGCAAATGCAACTGGTTACGATGTAGTACTTGGAACTGGATCCAAGAAAGAAAACGGTGAGACACGTCCATACCAGTATGGCAATCACAAGAAACTGAACCTCAAAGAAGGTACAGTAACAGCAACATTCAAGAACGTACCAAAGGGAACATGGGTAGTTGGAATGCATGCATTCAACAGAACATCCGAAGACGGAAAGAAAGTCTTCAGCCCATGGTCAAACCTGAAAAAGGCTACTGTTAAATAATCCATTTGGGTAAATAATACAGATTCCTAAAAAAGAAAGCTCCAGTCATTTCGACTGGAGTCTTTCTTTTTTTACTCTAAATAAAATGTCACTAATTAAACTCTTTTATGGCATTGAATTTCTTATTATTTATCAGAAAATCTGCCAGATTGTTTATACCCTTATAATATTACATCGAAACAAAGCTAAATGTGTTCTTTTACTACAAGCTCTTTTGGATCAATGCATGGTACCTTTGAATTCTGAAAATCTTTTGGATTTCTAGAAACAATATAATCTGCTCCAAACGATAACGCACATTCCATTTGAAGGCAATCTTCAAAATCTGAGAATTCTTTATTTAAAAGCGCTCTTTCAATCTTACGTTTATCAATGCTTTCCACCTCAAACAAAGTACACAAACTTTTTAATAAAATTCTTCTTTCTTCGGGGGCATATACTTTTCTAAGAATAAAGAACATATTGGATATAGAATGTGCTGCAATACACCCTTTTATTGTGCCATCTTTACAGGCTTTAACTACACATCGTGCGGCTTCACCATAAGGTTCACGATCCAATATATAATCTAACAGAATATTTGTATCAACTAAGATTCTCATACTTGCCCTCCCTATATTCTGCCAATTCCTTATCATAATCTAAATCTGAAAATTTTTTCCGTAATTTTTCCAAACTTTCAAAGGCAAGATCTTTCGCTTCTTGATTTTCATCTTTATAAAGCCCCCTTACGCCTTTCATAATCTGTATCATAAAAATCAATTTATCCTCTGGCATCTGTTCTAATAATTCGATTGCATCCTGTCTAAGTCTTGTCATATAACTCACTCCTTCATACAATTAAATAAATATCATACATCTGGTAAAAATTTTTATAACGTTGAATTTGCTTACTAACAATATACCATATGCCTAATGATGTTTCCATGAAAGGAATTATAAAAAATATTAAAAATTTGAAAAGTACTATATTTTCTCTAAATCTTCAACCAAAATTTCCATATAACTATAAAAAGATTATTTACTAAAAGAAAAAATATAGTTATAAGTCTATTTCTCTTATATATATTCCGATATAATTTTGTCCTAAAAATAAATTTTTAATCAATCCACAACCTGTACACCACCCAAAGGGGAACTATAATCATGACAAAGATTAAAAACACAAAGAAGGGCATGGCAAAAAAGACATTAAGTATGTCACTTGTTGTTGCAATGCTTGCTACTTCTAATGTGCCGGTATGGGCTGCTGAGTTCAGCGATGGTACCGACGTTACAGCAGTAACTTCCGAAGCAGAAACATTTTCAGATATTCCTTCCGTTGAAGATGAAATTGTAGACAATGCACAAGGAGCAGATGCAACAATTACAACAGCCGATACTCTTACAGTTTCTGATGTGAAGAAAAACGGAATTAGCTTAACAACCAATTGGAAAAAAGATAGCAGTGCAGATGCAAGTATTGAACTAAAAAGTAGTTTTGATCAGCTTATTGACAAGAAAGCTGATTTTACTGATGGCGCAGAAATAAAACTTCATGTAGATGCTTCTAATTTTACAAATGTAAAAATTGGAGATCAATATACTTGTAAATTATCGTTAGGTGGAAAGGTTGTTGCAACAAAAACAATAACTATCACTGGTGAAACAAATCAGGAATACGTTGACAAACAGTTTAAGCTTACAGAGCCATGGGGAACCAAATTAAGCGATGAATTGGCTAAAGATCATGTAACCCTGTTAGGTGGATTAAATGTAAGTAGTATATCTGGCGTCGAATGGTATGATAATAGCGACGTTCTGCAGGCTTCTAATTACGAAACAAAGCAGGGTGATGTAGCAAAAACTTACACTGCAAAAGCAACTTTAACAACACCTCTCGGAGCTTCAGAAGTAACTTTAGGTACAGTAACAATTAAAGAAAAAGATGCTGTTCCTGGAAATGTTAAGAGCGCAACCTGGGATTCAGGTACTGTAGATACTTCTGGAAATGTAACATTCACATATGACGGAACAGCACACTATCCACAATTAACACAGGTTATTCTTAATGATGGAACAAAAATCAACGCAACTGATGAAGGTGTGACTATTACATATACAAAACTCTTAGAAGCGGATGCAACAACTGCAAATGACGATAAGGGTGGTGTACCCTATACCGCTACAATTACAACACCAAAATATAATGTAACTTATAATACAAATCTCATTATCAATAGGATTGATTTAGAGAAAGCAGGAACTTTAAATGTCGGAAAAGGATTTGAATTTAATCCTAGCAGCAGTACATATGCAGTATCTAAAGATCTTCTTGATAATGCAGGATTAACTGTTACAGCTTCAGGAAAAACACTTGAATATGCAGCTTCAGGAAAAGACTATACCGTAGCCTTATCAGCACCAGATAACAAAGTTGGAACCGACAAAATGACTGTAACTGTAACTGGTACAGGAAATTACAAAGGATCGATTATTGCAAAAGCACCTATTAACGCTTATGAATTGAAAGATGAGGATGTTTCAGACGTTGCTGATGTTACATTTGATGGAAATGCAAAGGAACCATCTGTAACTGTTAAATATAAAACAACTGGTCTAGCTTTAACTCCAAGCGAAGATTACACTGTATCTTACAGCAATAATACAAATGTAGGAACCGCGACTGTAAAAGTTGAAGGTAAGGGAAACTATACCGGAACTGTTGAAAAAACTTTTGAGATTAAAAATGGAAACTTTAATGAATTAGTAAGTGAAATTCAAACTGATTTAAATAATAATGCTGACAAGTGCGTTTATACTGGAAAGCCAATTGATTTAGTCAAAGATAATTATTGCCAGTATAGATACAGAAAAGGAACCGACTTCATAATCAGTTATGAACCACAGAATGTAAATGTTGGCAAAGTAAATGTCAAGATTATAGGTCAGGGCAATTATAAAGGTAATACAGGAGAAGCTACACTTTACATTACAGCTCGTTCAATCGCAGATAAAGATGTCAAAGTAAATGTACAGGGACTTACCTATTCTACTGATATGACAGACAAACAGATTACTGATGCTACCACTTTAACTTATAATGGAATGACATTAGTAGAAAATACTGATTATGAAGTTAAAGTTGTTTCCAGATCAGGAAAAAATATTGTATTAAGTATCAAAGGTTTAGGAAACTATAATAATGCAAGAACAGAAACTGTAAGTGTAACCGCAAAAGATATCAACACTGTAACATTGCCAAAGATTGATGCTCAGAAATACAGTGGATATGATTTCGTTGTAAGTGGAAATCAGGTTCAGACCAATAGTACAAAAGTTGCTGATTTTGAAATCAAAGATGGAAATTATACCCTTGTAGAAAACAAAGACTACAAGATTTCCAGTTATGAAAATAATAAGAGCGTAGGCACTGCCAAAATCAATATCGTAGGTATTGGTGCATATTCAGGAAAAGCAACTATCAGCTTCCCGATTGTTGCAAAAGAATTAAACGGTACTATTATGTACGCAACTGCACATGGTGTAACGGCTCTGCTTCCAGATAAGGAGTATAACTATAAAGATGCAACATCTTCTAAGGGATATACTTTTGATTTCTCAAACACAATTGCTGCAAATAATTTAGTAGTTATTGGTGAAGATGGACAGCCTGTTTCTACAGATAATTATACAGTAACTTATGCTGATAACAAAGCTGCCGGAACAGCAACTATTACAGTTGAAGGAAAAGGCGGATATAAATTAAATGCAGTAAACACATTTAAGATTGTTCCTGCTAAACTTTCTACTAAAGTGACCACTGTCTCTGTAAAGGGTGCTCCTTTCTATTATACAGGCGAAGCAATTGAACCAGAATTGACAGTTAATGCTAAAGACGATACTTACAAATTAGTTAAAGATGTTGACTACAAAGTTGAGTATTCAGATAATGTTAATGTAGGTACAGCAAAAGTTAAATTAGTTGGTTTAGGAAATTATGCCGGAGTTTTAACAGCAGCTGAAGAGACTGGTGTGTCTGCATCATTTGCTATTGCACAAACAGTTATCAGAGATACAGATATTTCAGTAGCAGATACACCATATGCTGGTGGAATCACTGTTACTCCGAATATCACAATCAAAAATCAGTATAGCAATAAAGCTCTTGTTGAAGGTACTGATTATACAGTTGAAGTTACTAAAGGTGGTGTAAATGTAGGTCAGGCTAAAGCTAAGATCAAACTTACAACTGCTGCTGCAAAGAATTATTCTCTCGTTGGTGGAACTGAATATTCTGTAAACTTCAATGTTACAGCCCTTGATCTCTCCAAGGCAACAGTCAGCCCAATCGCAGACCAGGCAGCAACAGGCGAACAGATCAAACCTGCTGTTACTGTAATGAACGGTTCTGTAAAACTGACAGAAGGCAAAGATTACGAAGTATCCTACGGCGAGAACAAAGAGATCGGCGAAGGTACTGTAACAATTAAAGCACTTTCTTCCAACAAGAACTATACTGGAAGCCAGACTGTTAAATTCAACATTGTCAAAGATGCTCCAGTAGTTGGCAAAACAATGATCAGTGATGTCAAAGTAGTTGGCAATAAAGCAACTGTAATCCTTTCCGGTGATGCAGATGGAGCTTCTGGTTACGATTATGTAATCTCTACAGACAAAGACTGCACAACAAGCAAAGATTACGATGCAATCAGCAAGAACCAGGTTAAGACTTCTACAGCATTCAAATATGTACAGAAGGGAACCTACTATGCATACTGCCATGCTTGGACACGTGACAAGAACGGCAAGAAAGTATTCGGTGATTGGTCTGAAGGATATGAATTCAAAGTAAAAGCAACAACACCGGCAGCACCAGTCATCACAGAGGTAAAAGTGAAAGGTTCTACTATTACCGTAACATACAACAAAGTTTCTAATGTAGCAGGATATGATGTAGTTCTGGGAACATCCTCCAAGAACGACAACGGTGAGTTACGTCCATACCGTTATGGAGATCACAAGATCCTGAACATCAACAAGAACAAAGTTACTGTACAGTTCAAGAAGGTACCAAAGAAAAACTGGGTAGTAGGAATGCGTTCCTTCACAAAAGACCCGGATACAAACAAGAAAGTATTCAGCAGATGGTCAAATCTGATGCCTGCTAACGTAAAATAATCCATTTGGGTAACTGATACAGATTCCTAAAAAAGAAAGCTCCGGTCATTGCGACCGGAGCCTTTCTTTTTAGATATTCAGGGAAACATATTTTTAGAATTTACACAGAATCGCCTTCTCTGTTTTTTCAAAAGTCAAAATATGGTGATGAAATATTCACTTTCAAGCGAAATAAAAAACAAACGACACATTTGACGGGGTAAAATTAAAATTGTGGGTAAAATCAGAAAGAACTTCTCCTGTTTTTTATGAAAATCCATTAGATACAGGAATCCCGAAAATAGTGTATTATATTTTACTCTGATATAAGTAAAGAGTCTCTGATCTGATGAATCAAAGACTCCTACTGATAGAGTTTTCCGTTTACCAGTATTTTTTTACATAATTTTTACGCATTGCCGATGATTTTTCAGCTTGTCATTAACTAAAGCTCAAACTCCTTATATAATTGTTCCCTGTATTTTTCATCTTCAGATGCCCTCTCTGCGTCTGCATAACGTTTGTCATTTAAAAGCATTTTCATAAGCATCCCAAGACGGTTTTCACCTTTCTTTATACCTTTTTTTTCGCCTTTCTTTTCGCCTCTTTTTTCACCTTTCTCTTCTGCATAGGAAATCATACTCAACATATCGGACACCTCCTTCTGTCGGATCTGACTGTCTGAATCCGGAATGTAGGATAGTACTTTCTTCTGATCACCGGAAAATACACCATACAAAAGATCCATCAGTCCCTTTTCATTTTGTTCTTCCCCGCCAAGCCGTACTATGACAACCTCCATAAGGTCTGCTTCCGCAGCATCGATCTGAATGTCAGGTATGCGGAAACCTTCATTTTTGTAATTATGTATCTTGTAATAAGATACGGTATTCTGCTGTTCTTTGGGAATATTCTCAAGGCAGATCCAGATACTGTAGACCTTTTCCAGATATTTATAGCCTTTCCCATTTTTCCCTACTTTATCCAACTGTGCAGATAATTTCCGGCATCCGTAGTATATGCCTCTTTTAATAACAGGATACCCCGGCCGGTAGTTCTTCTGTAATTCAAAATCCACATGGAGATTTACCAGGATATTTCCTTTTTTCTTTGGAAGCAGCGAACGAAAAAGGATATCAAAAACTGCCGGTGCCTCATCTGTTGTGTTGAATTCCGTCTGTTCGCCCCGGATGCTTCCTGCCATGTCTTCCTCTACAAATGCTGTTCCGGTCCGGATTGTATCTCCCTCAATACAGTTCATGATCTCTTCCAGAGAACAGTCCTTGTATTCTGCTACGGTGTACTTTAGAATGTTGCCCATAATCGGCTTATACGAAAAAATATTTTTAGCCGCTTTATCTTTTGTTTCTCTGCCTTTTAAGGTTCTCATTGTTGTAGAAATACTGTTTTTTACTTTCATGAGATACTCCTGCAAGTGAAATTTTCTATTTATATTTTTATGATACCTCAGAAATAAAACTTCGTCAAATGCTTCTTCCCGATTCGGGCAGACACCAGAGGAGGTGGCAGATTGGAGTAAATTTCTTTCACCAAAATCAGAACCGGGTTCCGATTTACTGCGTCAAATTTTCAGGCAGATCCCCTGGATATTTTATATTTTATGAGTCTCATTATGTATCGTCACTTGTTACAAGCAGCGTAAAACCGGAAATTTTTTTCAATACATCAGCAGATTTATTTGCAATAACTGCCTGTTTTTACTACGATTGTCAACAATTATCCACTTATAAATCATAAAATCCGGATATTCCACAAGTCTGAAATCAATTCCTCATACGAAATTTTCTCCAAAATCAACCTGTCCACCACCCAAAGGGGAACTATAATCATGACAAAGATTAAGAATACGAAGAAAGGCATGGCTAAGAAAACTTTAAGTATGTCTCTCGTCGTTGCAATGCTGGCAACCTCTAACGTGCCGGTATGGGCTGCTGAATTTAGTGACGGAACAGATGCAGCATTTACATCTGAAGCAGATGCTCCGGTTGTTGAAGGCAATACAGCAGATGCTCCAGAGGCACAGTCTACAGGTGATGTTTGGACTGTAAAATTAGACAAAGAACTTCCAACCTCTGTTGCATGGGGAAATTCAGATAGTGTAACAGGTAATATTAAACAGACTGGTGTAGAAAATACATCTGTAACAGGTCTGAAATATACATGGAAAAATATAGCTACAGGTTTAGCAACAGATGCTGGAAACGCCGTTCAAGTAGACGCAAATGGAAAATTTACAATTGCTCTGCCATCAGCTAAAGATTATGTAGGAAATTCTTATACATTATTTATGTGGGATAACAATGGAGACTGGACATATACTTCTTCGGCAGTTGCTGTAGTTGCCAAAAACATCAAAGATGCCGGAGCAACTGTTACACTTAAAACAGGTGCTAAAACAGAATATACCGGAAAAGAAGTAAAAGCTGATGTAGATGTAAAAATGCCGGCAGACTTTGAAACTACTGGAAAATACAGTGTTGACTATACAGGAACTCCAGACCTGGTTAACAAAGGTTCTAAAGTCACAGTAACCGTTACAGTAACTAATTCAAAATTATATACCGGAACTGTTACAACAGAGTACACAATCGGACAGAAGGCAGCAACAGCTGGAGACTTTAAATTAAGCTATATCAATAATTCTTTTGAATATACAGGTTCCAATGTTGCACCGAAAGCCGCTGATATCCGTGTTCAGGACATTAATGGAAAAACAATTGACGGTGCTGTAAAAACAGTAACTCCGATTACCGCTTCTAAAGAAGTGGGTTCATATGAAGCAAATGCTGAAATTGATATGAGCAAATTCGAGAATTACAGTGGAATATTAACAACTAAGGTTGAAGGAAAATATAATGTTGTTGCCCGTGATCTCAGCAAATGCACCGTAACGGTTAAAGCTAAACCTGCATCCACAAATAACAAAGCTGTTATTTTAACAGCAAGCGATTTAACAATCAAAGATGCCAAGGGGAATATTTTGCCTTTAACAGATAATGATGTTACAGTTACCGTTCCTGCAAATGCAATTGCATCTGGAACATATACAGTAACAATCGGACCTAAATCCGGAACTAAGAATGTAACAGGTTCTACAACTGCGACTCTTACATTATATGCATCTGATATTTCAGACGCAATTGAACTGGATGCTACAGCAAAGACTGAATTAGCTAAAGCTGCTTATTATACAGGTTCTCAGATTACTAAAGATACAACTAAATTTAACGGACATATTTACAAAAAAGGAACAACTCAGTACCTTGACCAGAATCAGTATACCGTAGAATTTGGTACAAACGTAAATGCCGGAACAAACGCAGGTATTGTTCGTATTGTTGGTAAAAACACATATGCCGGATCTGTTAAAGAGTATACATTTGACATTACACCTGCAACAATCAAGAAGAAAGAAGCGACAGATGTAGAATACAAAGAGGGTGCAACATATAAAGACTACGCTCCAACTGTAACTATTACAGCAGAAAACGGAGATAAAAAGACCTGGACATTAAAAGAAGGTACAGACTATACCGTTACTTATGCTATTAAGAAAGATGCTTCCGGAAAAGCAGAAAATAAGTTAGGCAATACTGTTGTTTCAACAATTAAGTACAGCAAAGATGCCCAGAATAACTATGGTGTTGGTGAAACGGATACTGTTGAAAGCACTATTGTAGGTAAAACTTTAACATCTGCTAACATTAAGATGGATAAAACATCTTATGATTACACAGGAAAAGCAATTGTACCTGAATACAAAGTATATGACGGTGACAAACTTCTTAAAGAGGGAACTGATTACGAAGTAAAGAACACAATTGGTGGCAAAGAGGTTGGAGAAGCAACATTAGTAATCGTTGGTAAAGGAAATTACAATAATAAAGTTGAGGCTACTACTAAATTCAATGTTGTTCCTGTAAGTGCTGATAAGGTAACTGTTACATATAAAAATGCTGAATATACAGGTGAATCTATCCAGCCTAAGTTAAATGATATTGATGTTAAATTAGGTGATGTTGATGTTAAATCTCAGTTCCAGATTACAGGATACGGTGAAAATATCAACGCTGGTAAAGAGGCAGGAAGTCTTGTATTAACACCTGTAAAAGATAACAAGAACTTTACATCCGGAACAACAAAAAATGCAACATTTGATATTGCGCAGGCAACATTAGCTGGTACTATTAGAGTTTACAATGCAAATGGTATTGAATTAACTGGTACTCAGAAGTTCACATACGATGGAAAAGAGAAAACATTTGCTAAAGTTGTATTTACGCCAAATGTTGTTGAAAATAAGAAAGTAACAAGTGCTGATTATGAGATCCAGTATGTAAACAATACAACTGGTGCAGGTGGAGCAAAAGTTATCGTTATAGCTAAGGGAAATTATAAAGCTGATGGTACTGTGAAAGATCTTTCAACTGGTAAAGAAGTTGAGGTAAAAAATGTTGCCGCTGTTAAAGACTTTACAATTGAATCCAAACTGTACTTCACAGAAAAAGAAGTTACTGTAACAGATGCAGAATATGCAGGACCAAACATGGTTGCTGAACCTACTATTGTAGTTCGTGATGGTGATAAGGTATTAGTTAAAGATAAAGATTATACTGTAGAACTGAGTCAGGTAAAAGCTGGTACTGCTCCAAGTGCAACAAATTATGCATGGACTGTAAAAGGAAAAGGTGTTTATGCAGGCAGTAAAGATGTAAGAGGAGCATGGAAGATTGTTAAGAAAAATGTAGCAAATCTTGACATCAAAGTTGATCTTGATGCTAAGGGCGAAGCTGTTCTTACTGTAATGAATGGTAACCTTAAAGTTGATAACAAAGATTTTACAGTTACATTAAGTGATGACAAGAAGACAGCAACTGTAGCAGCAACAGCTGGAAACCAGTACTATGTTGGTTCAAAAGATGTTACCGTAGGTGGTGAAGTTGTTAAAGTTGGAACTCCAATCATCAGCAGTGTAAAAGTCGCTGGCAACAAAGCAACTGCAATCCTTTCAGGAGAAGCTGATGGTGCTGTTGGTTACGACTATGTAATCTCTACAGACCGTGACTGCATCAACAACAAGAAATACGATTCCATCAGCAAGAATCAGGTACAGACTTCTACTACATTCAAATATGTACAGCAGGGAACATACTATGCATACTGCCATGCTTGGAAACGTGACGCAAACGGTAAGAAAGTATTCAGCGACTGGTCTAATGCATATCCATTCGTTGTATCCGCAATCACACCGGACGCTCCTGTTATCACAAACGTTAAAGTAAGCGGATCTACTATCAAAGTAACATACAAAGCAGCTGCAAACGCAACTGGTTACGATGTAGTACTGGGAACTGGCTCCAAGAAAGAAAACGGTGAGACACGTCCATACCACTATGGCAATCACAAGAAACTGAACCTCAAAGAAGGTACAGTAACAGCAACATTCAAGAACGTACCAAAGGGAACATGGGTAGTTGGAATGCATGCATTCAACAGAACATCCGAAGACGGAAAGAAAGTCTTCAGCCCATGGTCAAACCTGAAAAAAGCTACTGTTAAATAATCCATTTGGGTAATTAATACAGATTCCTAAAAAGAAAGCTCCGGTCATTGCGACCGGAGTCTTTCTTTTTAGGAACTTTTTCCCACATCCCCAGATAATCTTATGATATAATCAACATACAGAACCATCACTTAAAATATCTCTATATGAAAGGAAATCATGTATGAAGAAAAGAAAATCATGTTTTATCTGGCTCTTGTGTATTCTTCTCCTGGTCACAGCTTTACCTGCTGTAGATTTTACAGATGTCCAGGCAGTATCTGTCAGCAGTACTTTCACCGGATGGAAAACCTACGGTGGAAAAAAATACTATTATAAGAATGGCAAAAAGCTGACAGACCTGCACAAAATCGGAAAGTATTATTACTGTTTTGCTGCAGACGGTACTATGCTTACAGGGTGGCATCGTATTCATAACCGTTTCAGGTATTTTGGCAAACAGACCGGAAGAATGCGTATCAATCAGACTGTAAATGGACGAAAGATTAACAGTAAGGGGGTCTGGACTCCTGTTGTTGTACTGGATCCGGGACATTCTGCTGTCGTTGCCAGCGGTTATGAGCCTCTTGGTCCTGGTTCCGGTCAATTAAAGGAGAAAGATACTTCCGGAACTCAGGGTGTTGCTACAGGTGTGGAGGAATATAAACTTAACCTGAGTATCGGTCTCCAGTTAAGAACTCTTCTTCAGAAAAGAGGGTTTAAGGTAATAATGACCCGAACCAACAGTAAAGTAGCTCTCAGTTGTATTGACCGCGCAAAAGTGGCAAATAAGGCAAATGCAGATGCGTATATCCGTATCCATGCCAATGGAAGTGATAATTCTTCTATCAGTGGAGCACTGACTATCTGTACAACCAGAAACAGTCCTTATATTTCATCTATGTACAGAAAAAACAAAGCTCTCTCTGAGACTGTACTCAATGCATATGTGGCAGCTACAGGATGCAGAAAAGAATACGTCTGGGAAACGGACTCTATGACCGGAAATAACTGGAGTAAAGTTCCGACAACGATTATCGAAATGGGATATATGAGCAATCCCTCCGAAGACCGTCGCATGCAGCAGAGTTCTTATCAGAAAAAAATGGTACGGGGAATTGCAAATGGAATTGAGAATTACCTAATCAAATAGCCTTGCTTTTATGTCGCAGACAGTTTATACTGGACTGAATGGGTATAAAAAATAATTTGGAGGATTTTTCAAATGAAAATTGCAGTAACATACGATAATGGAGAGATTTTTCAGCATTTTGGAAAAACAGAGTCTTTTAAAGTTTATGAAGTGGAAGACAACAAAGTAGTTTCCAGTGAAGTGATCGGTTCTAACGGTACAGGACATGGTGCACTTGCAGGTCTGCTTGCTGAGCAGGGTGTAAATGTTCTGATCTGCGGTGGTATCGGCGGTGGTGCTCAGACAGCTCTCACAGAGGCAGGAATCGAATTATGCGCCGGAGCCCAGGGAAATACCGACCAGGCAGTTGAAAGCTATTTAAAAGGCGAATTAGTGTCTTCCGGAGCTAACTGCGACCATCACCATCATGAAGAAGGTCATTCCTGTGGCAGCCATGAGGAGGGACACTCCTGTGGAGACAGCTGCGGTGGCGGATGCGGTGGATGTGGCGGATCACAGCCTCCGCTTACAGGACGCAATGTAGGAAAAACCTGCCGCACACATTACAGAGGAACTTTCAATGACGGAACACAGTTTGATTCTTCTTACGACCGTGGCGAACCGCTGGAATTCATCTGCGGTGCAGGCCAGATGATCAGAGGGTTTGATGCTGCTGTAGCTGACATGGAAGTTGGTCAGATCATTGATGTTCACCTTATGCCTGAAGAAGCATACGGTATGGCAGATCCAAACGCTATCTTCACTATGGAAATCGCCCAGCTCCCAGGTTCCGAAGACCTGACAGTTGGCCAGCAGGTATACCTGTCAAACCAGTTCGGTCAGCCATTCCCTGTTAAAGTAACAGCTAAAGATGAGAAAAATATCACATTTGATGCAAACCACGAAATGGCTGGAAAAGAACTTAACTTCAAGATTGAATTAGTAGAAGTGAAATAAGACAAATACTCAGGGCAGCCTCCCGGCAAAAATTTTGCCGATGAGACTGCCCTGTTTTATACTTTATTTACCAAAGTGATAGTGCTTTTTGTAGTTTTATAATTTACGAGTAAAGATTTATCGTTTTTGTGGGCTTACTGTATATTCGCTTACCGTTTACTGTCTTAAATGCTTTTACATAATAATTATAAACCCAGTACATACCTGTCTGGGAATCATAAGCCTTTGTGTCTTTCCAGGTTGAGACAGAGGACTTCACTGTTTTGGCAGCGGAACCATTGCGGTAAATTACATATCCGGAAGCACCGGCTACTTTTTTCCAGGAAACCTCTATACCACCGTTACTCATTTTACATGAAACCTTAGATGGAGCCGGGACAGCAGCTTTTCTTGATTTCACCGCTGAAAATTTAGAATATTTGTTTTTTCCACTTGCGTTGGTTCCATAAGCACGGACTTTAAATGAATAAGTTACGTCCGGTACTACAGCAGCATCGAAACTGACAGCTCCTGTTTTCAGGGTTTTTATCCGCTTATAAGAAGACTGGGAATCTGTTTTGCAATAAATCTGGTATCCTTTGGCACCCGGAACCTTTTTCCAGGTTAAATGTATTTGATCTGCAGATTTCTGGGAAAGTTTCAGCACAGGTTTTGTCAGTGGTGTGTTGTTCTCAGATACCTTTACCGTCACCTGACACTGGGCCTGAAAATCTCCGGCAGAAGCAGTGATTACTGCCTGACCATAACCATTCCCCTGAATGGTTCCATCCTCTGAGACAGACGCAATCCCAGGATTACTGCTTGTCCAGACCACATCTTTTACATCATCAGAGTTGGATGGTGTAAAGGAAGGTGTGAGTTTTTGTGTATTTCCTTCGTCAATTGTCAGATTTGTCTGGTTCAGAGCAATTCCGTTAAGTGGAGTTGTTACTACAGGGATTTCATACAGGTATGTGCGGGAACTGTCATAGTTGCCGTTATCATAATTTCCAGATACCCATACAATATTACGTCCCCATAAGATCGGCTGGGAATCCGTCTGGATCGTTACATTCTTGTATAACTTGGATAATATTACGTTTCCGGACATATCCATAAGGAGATAATGCAGAACGCTCTGGTTGGAGGTTTCCTCTGAGAAAAGGACTGCGTACTGATTATTTCCTACGGGGATAAGTTTTGGTTCTGTCAGAGTTATTTCTGCTCCTGACGGTGAATACTGAGTGAGCCAGATAAATCTGGAAGCTATACTGTTCTTATCTGTGATTATCATAAAGATATTTTTGTTAAGATTCTCATATCCGGTCTGTCCATTCACAGCAAAACCATGGGGAACAGACTTGCCTACTGTGATCAGATTATTTCCTGCCAGAGAAAATCCGGTTACCTCGCATCCGGTATAATTATCACCTGTAGCTCCCATAAAAGGAAAGATATTTACCGCACGATCCTGAGCGATATATCCGCCGGAATATGCGGAGAAGGAGGACAGGATCAGACCTCTGTAATAAGCATCCCCATGATCCAGAAAATACACATGAGAGCCGTCATTTACAACAAACTGATTAAAGGAATGGCTGCAATAAGGCATATCTGAATTAATAAGCGTCATATCCTGAGTGTTGATGACAAAAGTGATATCACTCTGATGGTGTATTCCTTCCATTCCATACATTTCCCGTCCTGTATGGACGATCAGGGTAGAACCGATCTGGGTCATGCGCAGGGAAGCAGCATCAAAAGGAATGTAGATTCCTTCAAACATATTTGTATATCCGCCACCAATGTCTGTAGCACCAAGCAGTTTCCAGGCACGGCTGTATTTGAGAATCCGGACAGCCGTTATGCTGTTGTCTTCGTTCAGATTCTTCTGCCCTACTGCAACATAAAAATTCCCGTCTGGTGCAGCATAGAATCCTCCCCACAATGGAAGCGGAAGCTTTACTGTTGTTACATTGGTAACATTAAGATCGGAATTGCAGACAGCATCGTATAAAGTCTGATCTTTCCAGGCAACAATGTGAAGATTTCCTGCCTCATCTGTATAATAGGAAGTATATTCAGGATTTGCCCAGTTCCAGCTGTAAGAACCGCTGTTGATTCCCATACCCTGAAGCTGGGAAAGAGCCTTTCTCCGGCCAAAGGAAGACTTTGAAGAATATGTGGAAGTACCAGCTGTTATTCCCTGACCTGCATTTGCAACCAACGTGTCCCCCTCCTGAACAGAAGGCATTTCCTTTTCATCCGAAAAGAAATCATCGTCTGTCTGTTCCGAAGTAAACTCATCTTCAGTGTCATTGAACTCTCCATTGTTATCAAGCTCCTCAGGAACAGAAATTACATCTTCGTTTGCCGCATTATCCGGGTCAGTAAAAATATCTGTACCATATGCAGGAGCAACATTCATTAGAGCCATAGAAGAAGCCAGTAATAAAGCTAACAATTTCTTTTTCATCTTTCAAATCCTCCTTGGAAATAATGGTGGTTTTGTGTTGGAGTTGCATTGTACCAATCAGTGGTCTGGTACATCGAAAGAAATATTCTTATATAATCAATATAGCATACAACTTCTGCAACGTCTATGACAGATTATGTTGATTTAATGTGTGAAATTGCCAGCCAAAAACTGCTCAGCGGATATAACGAAAGATTAGTGTCTTACCTCGGGAGACCCTACTCATCCTGCTATTATCCAATCCTGTTACTGGATAATCATGCAGCCTAAGGGGGGGATTTTCTCCCCTACCCAGTTACATATATCAGTTCATTATAAAAAGCTTA
>OAWC01000789.1_pt1 | contig 16042 bp, 9 predicted proteins | sample 1495331 | NCBI WGS metagenome assembly OAWC01 (sample SAMEA2580115, study PRJEB22360) | human gut metagenome | biome: human gut; feature: human-associated habitat; material: faeces | place: Denmark | collected 2008/2010
GGAACTTTGGTATATATATTTGTATGTATCCAAATTAAAGTCTATTGGATAAAATGTTACAAGTCCTGCACTTGCTGCCGCATCACTACTAAACGATTGTGCAACAAGATACACAAACGGATACAGGGTAATAAAAATTATAATAATCATAATGATCGTGTTTACTACCTGAAATACGCGATATCCTTTTGAAGGTTTTGCACTCATCTCTTCTTCCTCCCTTACCACAACGAAGTCTCAGTAAATTTTTTCGACAGGAAATTCGCTGTAGAAACTAAAATCAATCCAATGACACCTTCGAACAATCCCACTGCCGCTGCATAGCTAAAGTTGCCTCCTGTAATACCCATTCTATATACCAAAGTTCCAATAATATCCGCACGTTCTTGGTTCAAAGGATTATACAACAACAAGATTTTCTGCATGTTGCTTGATGTCACGATCCCGCCAATATCCATAATCAGCAGTGTCATAATCGTCGGCAAAATTCCCGGAATCGTCACATGCAATACCTGCTGGAGCTTTCCGGCTCCATCCATTTCCGCCGCCTCATACAATTCTGTGTTAATGCCTGTCATTGCTGTCAGATAAAGTATTGTCCCCCATCCAAGTGCCTGCCACACGCCTGACAGAATATAGATCGCATCAAACCATCCGGGTTCTGACATAAATGCAATCTTGTCACCCCCAAGACTCTGAATCAGCTGGTTGATGGGGCCTCCTGCCGCCAAGAGTTCTTTTACCATACCACAGACAACTACAAGGGAAATAAAATGCGGAAGATAAGAAATCGTCTGCACTGACTTCTTCCACCATTTCTTTCTGAGTTCATTCAAAAGAAGCGCAAATATCAATGTTACAGGGAATCTGACCAATAAATATTCAATACTCAATCTGAGCGTATTCCAAAATGCTTGCCAAAATTGTGGATCCTTCAAAAATTGCTCAAAATACCGAAATCCCACCCAGTATTCTCCCAAAATATTGGGGCCACCCTTATACCTGCGAAAGGCAATTATGTTTCCGATAACTGGTACATATTTAAAAACAATGTAATACAATATCGGAAGTACCATAAGAGAATACAATCTCCATTCCTTTTTGATGTGTCTCAAGAGCGAGTGCTCGTTTTTTTTATTGAAATCACTCGGTTTCACTTTTGGAATTGTCGACTTTTCCTTTTTCTTTTTCATACCACTTCTCCTCCCTTTTGTACTTTCTTTTTTTGTTATCGTTATTATACAAAAAATATTTCTTTTATTCATTTCCAATTTTGCCATCTTGTCAGCAATATTTGCACATATTGTTCCTACAAATAAACAAGGGGATTTCCCCATCATCTAAGATGATGATGGGGGGATCCCCTTCTCAAATTGAATCCACTCAAAATCAAATTTGCTACCTGGAAGAAATACCAGACTAACATCGTTCATTTGATATAATGGATCTATGGAAAATCTCTGGATTGAACTTCCATTGACAAATTCAATGATACATTGTTTTTCTTCTCCATTTTGCAAAAACTTCAAAACAATGGATGTTTTTTCAAGTGGCGTTGCTCCTGCTATGGTAACATATCTGGCACCTGCGGTTCCAAAATTCAATTTTTTGAAACCAATCGTAACATTATTGCCTATTCCGCAAATTTTGTTTCCTTTTTTCTTAAAGCTATCACCATAAATACTGTCACATTCTTCTCCTGAAAGCTTTTGCCAGCTTCTTTCATATTTCTTAAAACAAAAACCTTTCACATGCATTTTCGCCTGAAAAACAAAACAAAGTTCTGTAATACCTTTCAATTTTTGATTCAGTTGAAAAACAGCATCCTGATACACATTCCACTTTTTCGGTTTCTGATATACAAAATTCCCCAAAAGAATTCCTTCCTCATCCGGATTTCTCTCATATATTTGTATATCATATGGATCATCTGTCAACGCAAATATCTGCATTGTAATCTCATCCGAACCATAATCTCCAAAATCGAGACATTGAAATCCCACTCTGCTTTCCCCGTCTCTTGATGTTGCCACACCATGTTCATTACCATTTCCAATCTCTCCCTTACTATAATCATACAATCCTGCACTGACAAATTCATACGGATTGGTAAATGCTTTTCCCAAACCATCAACTACAAATTCCAAGACAGAAATAATCCTTACTTTTTCAGTACCACTTTTCGACATACATCGAAGCCGAAAGTTTCCGTCACTTTTTGCTGTAATCAAAGCCTTCCGACCTTCTGATTGCACTTCTGCAATTTTAAGCGGAATCCCTGCATCATCTACAATTTCCCATATAAGCTCCTGATCTGCCGCTATTTCCGGACATATATGAGCCGTTACCTCTGTCACCATATTCTCTTTGCAAAGATGCTGTCCTTGACTACTCACCAATTTAATATTACGCACTTGTATTGGTCTGTCACTTTGATTCTCTTTTTCCTCTGGAAGATACGCTTTCCTACTGATACCCTTCCTTATTTGGGCTTCACGTACCGGTATTCGCAATACCGCATCCTGCATACCTGTGGCATTTACTTTTACAACCATCTCCCCCGGAACAATATCTGCTTTACATACTGCAAGCAACTTGCCACTGAACAGTTTTCTTATTCCTGATTTATACTCATCCGTATCTGTACTGTCTCCATTGTCAGTTCCAACCAATGCACCTGCACCTTCCACTTCAATCTTTACATAATTGTTCGCATTTTCTACCGGATACCCCTCTTTATCTTTCATAGAAATCTCAATAAATACAATGTCTTCTCCATCTGCTTTCAATTCTGTTTCTGATGCCTTCAGCGAAATCTGTACTGCCTCTCCAAAAGATTGCCTTGTTTCTTCTGCCCAAATATGCCCCTCTTCATCGCGCGCAGCTGCATAAAGTGTACCTGCCTCATATGGAATCTGCCAGTGTCCTGCCAATATTGCCTTTTCTTTTTGCGCCAATACACAAACGCCTTGACTTTTCCCGTTAAAAAACAGTTCTACGATAGGAGCATTTGAACATACTCTCACATCTATTCGCTGACCTTCATTAAAATCCCAGTATGGGAAAATGTGCACCATCGGATTTTTGCGATAATCCGTCCACGCTGCCTGATATAAATAATAAGAATCTTTCGGAAAACCAGCGGTATCGACCTGTCCAAAATAAGAATTCCTTGTATGATATGGAGTGGGTTCTCCGATAAAATCAAATCCAGACCATACAAACTGACCACTTGAATACGGCTGCTCTATTTCAGATAAAATACAGCTCTCAACCGATTTCGCTCCCCAACTTGTCGTTGAATTTCCAAGTGAAGAACATTGTTCATCTATATCAGACAGTACCGACTGTTTCATCGGAAAGTGATAAATACCACGGCTTTGTACGATAGATCCTGTCTCACTCCCGTAAATCACCCATTGCGGATGTTCCTCATGGTGCTGTGCATAATAGTTTTCACCATAATTATAGCCAACATTCTTTATGATATCGGCACATTTCTGTGCATTCTCCCATGGCATATAATTCGATGCTATCGTCACAACCGCATTCTTTTCCGGATCAAGGGAGTGAACTCCTTCCGCAAGCTTTTTACACCATATCTGCCCTTCTTCACTTGCATGTGTATCATAAATCTCATTGCCTATACTCCACATCAGAATACTAGGATGATTTCTATCTCGTTTAATCCAATTTGCAAGATCTCTTTGATACCAATCCTTAAAAAACCTAGCATAGTCATACGGGTTTTTCTCAGATATCCACATATCAAACGCTTCAGACACAATCAATATCCCCATTCTGTCTGCAAGTTCCATCACCTCCGGCGCCGGCATGTTATGAGCAAGCCGCAGTGCATTTACCCCCATTTGCTTTAAAATCTCCATTTTTCGCTTCATCGCTTTTTTATGAAACGCCGCTCCAAGGCATCCCAAATCATGATGTTCACACACTCCATTGAGTTTTAATTTTCTCCCGTTTAACAGCAATCCCTTTTCAGGAATAAACTCTATCGTTCGAAAACCAATTGTCTGATATTCCTCCTGCAGAATATTGCCATTCTTTTTTAAAAGAACTTCCAGCTTATAGCATGCCGGGCAGTCTACATCCCAAATTTGAGGATCCGATATTTCTGTTTCAAACAAAAATTTACAAACTCCATTCTGCCCTTCCGATATACGTTCCTTCCCTTCTAAATCATACATCTTTCCTTCCGGATTTCTCAATATATAAGATAACTGTATGCCTAAAACCGTTTCTGTTTGCACTTCTGTTTCGACATGAAACTTCCATTTATTTTCACAGAACCGTTTTGAAACAACATAGATTCCATCAGATACTATATGATCTTTCGGTACTGTCTTCAGCCAAACATTTCTATAAATCCCCGCCCCCGTATACCATCTGCTGTTTGGCGCCTGATATGTTACAGAAACATAAATCTCATTTTCTCCCTCCATGAGAAATTCTGTAATGTCAATTTCAAACGTTGTATAGCCATATTTCCACTCTCCCGCCTGCTTTTCATTGATATAGATTCTGCTATCCATATAAATCCCATCAAATCTGAGAATCACAAGCTCACTGCTGCTTTTCTTTTGATGATGAAACTTCTTTCTATACCATCCACATCCATCTTCGTACAAATTCCTACTTTGGTAAATCAGCCAGTCATGCGGAATTCCTATGGGATAAAATTCATCTTGACGCTGCATCACCTGGTCTAATGTTGTGTGTAATTTCTGCTTACAAAATTCCCATCCATCATTAAATAGCTGCATCTTTTTCTCCTTTCCACACTCTATTCTTTCATCTGTACACAAAATGGTGTTGTCAAAAATCCTTGATGATTTTTCAAGAGTCCTCTCTGTGGTGCATCTGCCCAGGCATAACGAATTGCATAGATTTCTTCATCTTTTTCCCTTTTGATGACTATAAGTTTGTTTGCTTTTACCTCCACCTGTGCCGTATAAAATTCTCCATCTGCGCCACAGATTTCAAAGAGTCCATCCTTACTTTCTTCCAGCAATAGCGTCTGCCCGTCTTTTGTATCAAAATACAATTCCACACCTTCTTTTGATTTCTGAACCCCAGTCAATTCAGGACCTTCCCATACATTCTGTTCTCCATAAATCAAAGATCTTGCTGCAAGATATACCCGGTAGGCCACTTCCTTTTTATTGAGTGGGTGCAAATCATTATATTCTCCCAAATCCAAGTTTACAGTTACACCAACATCTGGAAGCTGCGCTGCTCTCCACTGCGCAATTCGAATAACCGACCATGCACCACCACCTTGCATATCCATTGCACAGGCTGGAAGCTGCACAATGATAAACGGCAATGTTTTCTGTCTCCAGTGTTCTCTCCAGTCACAGATCATACCTTTTAACAATTTCTCATACTGTTCGGGATTTCTTTCATTTGATTCTCCTTGATACCAAATCACTCCTTTTACCGTCATATTTAAACACGGGGCTACCATTCCCTGGTACATACATGTCGGCTTCCTGGAAATAAACACTAAAGATGGCGCCGGTTCACTGACCACTCTAACCTGGTATTCCCATCTCCCTTTGAGTTCTATCACTTCTCCCGTCTGGAAATATAATCCAAATGGTTTGTCCGGTGTAATTCTTCCTTTTCCATCCCTGCATTCTAAACGTATCAAGATTTCGTTTTCTCCCGGCTTTAATACTCCTCCATTTACCGGATAAATTCGAGGCGGAAAACAATATCCTGTTTCACCAACAAAGACTCCATTCACGTACGTTTCATCACTATCCGTCAAGGTTCCAAGTTTTAACACTGCATTCTGTCCCAGCAAATATTCCGGAACAGAAAACTTCTTTTTCAAATATACAAGTCCTGAAAATCTCTGTAATCCTTGTTCTGAAAATTCTCCTGGCATAAAAAATTTCTTCCAGTTCTTTTCCTTTTCATACTTTTCCTTCTTTCTGAGATTCTCATGCCAGGCATCTTCTCTTTTGTCCTGTTCTTCCAGGAATGACTTTCTGAAATTTTCATCCGCAAACCGCTCTTTCATTGCAAGTAATTCTGGATAATCTTTCAGTCCTTTGGGACTTGTCCAAGCTTCAATCGGAGTTCCTCCTTTGCTGATATTGATAATACCAACAGGAACACCCTCCCTCTGCGAGATTAATTTTCCAAAGAAATACCCTAATGCTGTTGACTCTTCCAGGTCAGCTCCTACGCATACTGACCACTTTGCTTTGCGATGGTTCTTCAAAGCCTTACCAAACTCCGGCGCTTCTTCCACCTTATAGTGATGTACATCCAACAGACCCTTTTCCTCTGGAAACATCTGCCGCACTCTGGATATCGGTAATTCCATATTGGATTGTCCTGCGCATACGAAAACATCCCCTACATAAACTTCTGAAATCTCTACTTCCTGCCCATCTTCACTCCTCACTTCCAGAGTAAAGGGTCCTCTGCCTGATTTGCACGCAATAAGTGCTTCAAACATTCCATTTTCATCAGTTTCTGTCATATATTGCTTATTCTGAAAAGAAATTTCTATTTTTATTCCTTTTTTATACCATCCCCATATTCTTGTAGCATTTCCTCTTTGAAGTACACATCCTTTTTGTAAAATTTGTGGCATTTGTATACTCTTTTGCATTTTGACCATCTCCTTTGCACATTTCACATGCATTCTTTGGTATAGCATACCTATATTTCTTTGAAAATTCTTTTACAATCTTGCCAAATTCTAATCACATTTTGCGCTTTTATCATGCATCATCCTTTTTTCTTCTGTATACACTTGGCGTACAATCTTTCAAAGCTTTAAATGTCCGATTAAAGGAACTAAGCGAAAAAAATCCAGAATTCATCGCAATTTCCGTTATACTCTGACTCGTCGTACTCAATAATTCCTCCGCTTTGGAAATCCGTTTCTGATTCAAATATTCATAAAATGTCATTCCCATACATTGTTTGAAAATTCTTGTAAAATGAAATTTTGAAAAACCACTGATTTCAGCAATGTTTTCTAATGAAAGCTGCTCATTGTAATGCTGATTGATATAATTGCATGCGCTCATAATATTTTCCATATATTCTTTTTTCTTCACCAGATTGTTCGCAGTTGCCATACTTTTTTTCTGTCTGGTACCCCAAATTTCATTTCTTCCAAGAAATACAAATATTTCAATCAATCTTGCATAGATTGCAGCACTGAAAAATGTTTTTTCTCCGTCATATTCCACTACAATTGCATCTATCTGTTTTTTTACAAAACTGTATAATCTCTGCCTGTCATTTTCCGGAGACAAGTAAATAACAGGCGGAAGTATATTCAGCATCGTTTCCATTTCTTTTAAATAGTAAAGCAAAAAATCACTAAATTGAAGAATGATCCGCTCCCCTTTGGGCGGTGCTTTCAATTCATGAAGCACCCCTGAATTGATGATAATAATTTCGCCCTCTTTTAAACAGTATCTACCTTCTCCAACAGTCACTGTATAGTCTTCTGCAAGAGGCATTATGATTTCTATTGATGTATGCCAGTGTTCCGGATAATCCTCATAGTCTGTATTGTGGTACATTTTGACACCTGAGTTGTTTCCATATCTGACTGTCTCATGCGTTCCTTCCAGTATTTCTATCATCTCTTATCCTCCTTAACATCATGGTCTGGCTTTCTGCATCTACTTGCATCTTATCACCAAATGCTTCGCCTCGCAATATTTGCTCAATTTTGTGCAACATTCGAAAAGCCTTTCACGTTTCCAAGCGATATACTAATACTGTCCATAAACTTTATATAATGCGAGGTATATCATACAATGAATAACAAATATTATCAGAATCCTATTCTCTCCGGTTTTTATCCAGATCCCTCTATCTGTCGTGTAGGGGATGATTATTATATGGTCACCTCTTCCTTCGTGTATTTTCCCGGTCTTCCTATCTTCCACAGTAAAGACCTGATTCACTGGGAGCAAATTGGTCATGGGATTTCCAGACCTGAGCAGCTGGATTACCACAACTGTGAAACATCTCTTGGACTTTGGGCTCCAACAATCCGATACCACAATGGTATCTTTTATATTATCAATACATTTGTATCCGGGGGACGCGAAGCAAAGCGTGATAACTATATTATTACTGCGAAAGATCCCTCTGGACCATGGAGTAACGCTCATTTCATAAAAGACGCAGACGGTATCGACTCCAGTCTTTTTTTTGATCATGATGGTCGTATCTGGTATACTGGCAATTTCATTTTTAATCCGGAACATTATGAAGGTCACCATGGGATTTATCTCTGCGAATTGGATTCTAAAACATTTCAATTCAAAGGAAAACGTACCATCATATGGGATGGCGAAAAGACTAGAAGCAAATGGATTGAAGCACCTCATATATACTACGAAAATGGATGGTACTATCTGCTCGTTGCAGAGGGCGGAACCTTTACCAATCATAGCGTTATGATGGCAAGATCACGTAAAATTGATGGAACATATGAATTTTGTCCCAGAAATCCAATTATATCCCATAGACATCTTTCTTTAGAACATGAAATTTCTGTCACTGGACACGCCGATATTGTAAAAACTCAAAACGATGAATGGTGGATGGTGCTTCTTGCAGTACGTCCATACAAACACGCACACTTTAATCTAGGTCGCGAAACATTCCTGGTTCCTGTTCTCTGGGATTCTGACGGCTGGCTTCGGATAGATACAGAAAATGGACTTGTTAACACTCAGGAACGACGTCCGAATCTGCCATATGATACTGGAAAGCCCGAATTTTATAGTGATAACTTTGAATGCACTGAGTTGAGTATGATTTGGAACAGCATTCACCCCTATCCTGTTCATTTATTTTCTCTGACAGAACGCCCCGGCTGCCTGCGGCTGTACCTGTGTCCGGAAAAATTGGAAGAAGTTTGTACGCCTGCTTTTCTCGGGAGACGACAACAACACCAAATTTTTCATATGCAGGCTGCAATGGATTTTTCCCCATCTTCCGACCACGAAGACGCCGGCCTTGCTCTTGTTCAGGATGATCGCTTTCATTATACATTCACTGTATCTTTAAAACATTCTCAGAGAATACTCCGAGTACAAAAAGTGTACAATCATGATGTAACTATTCTCGCTGAAACCATGTTGGATTTTTCCGGACGTGTTTACCTTACTGTTTCCGCCGATGAAACTGGATATCACTTTTACTACGGAAGCAATGAGCAAATGAAAGTTCCTCTCTATTTGAAGGCAGATCCTACACTGTTAAGTTCCGTTACAAATTCCGGATTTACCGGAACTTATCTCGGTATGTATGGAACTTCAAATAAACACAAAACAGAAGGATATGCCGACTTCGACTGGATACTTTATGAGGGACAAAATCTTTAAAAATGTGTATTACAAAATCACGAACTTCAAATGACCAGAAGGATTTTAAACTTTTGGTCATTTTCTGTAACAAATGCCTCAAAACAAAATTTCTGTATTTTCAATATTCCCAAAAAAGGAAAAGGAGGAATGTTCATGGAACACGCATCCCGTCGGGATGTTCTGGAAATCAATTATTGTCATACCGGAACCATTGGCTGGGATATGCACTGCGAAAAATCTGTGTATTTAAAATCTGGTAATCTCCGAGATTCATAATTTTCTAATCCGCAACATCCATAAACATTTTACCATCGAAGAGCTTTCCAGAATGTATCTGCTGAAGAACGTGTTCAAAAAATTTACGAAAAACTAATCGCAACTTATCTTTTCCTGCTTTTTTTAGGATGTGATATCCAATCACCCAATATGCTGCAAGATACAACACAAAGCATAAAACTCCCGTAACAGAGATCAGATTTAAAATGATCACCATCGCAGATACAATAAGAATACTTATGAACATTTTCTTTCAACTCTTCAAATAGGAAATGCATTTTTAATATCATCCCAGTATCCATTTTTAAACCGAAAAATGGATATAGAAAATCAAAACTATGAAATAAAAAACAGGAGATGCATACAGTAATCTCCTGTTTTATTTTACTCTACTATTAAATTATCATACATAATCAAAATCATCCGGTCCTTCAAACCATGATTTTCGTCCCTGATGCAAGATAATTGCCAACACTGCCACGATCAGATATCCAATTGCAAACGGTGAAGCAGGATTGAATCCAAGTCCTGCACTGTGAATAAATCCAAAACACGCAAGCACATATCCTACTACTGCCGTGATTGCCACTTTATGAAGCTGCTTGTCAATAATGAACACTGTCATTGTTCCTAACAGAATTCCAATGATGATTGCGCCTGATTTCACCGCAGGTACTCCGTTCCACATAACCCCCGCATCCTTGATCATCTGCGTTACTTCTGCATTGTATTCTGCCAGTCCTGACGGCATTACCTCTGTCATATACCCTGCCAGTCCCACACTTCCTGTGATCTGTGTATACAGATAATCAGCAACCGGCGGAACCATCGCGATTCCAACTGCCGCATAATGCTTTTTGTCACAGTCTTTAAAAGCCTGTGCAACCATGACGATCGCACACCATAAAAATGTCACTGCACATACTGCCGGCGGAACCATGTTGCTTAAGAACGTAAACAGACCGAAGATTCCTGCCGCTCCCAGTACCAGACCTGACACCAGTGCATATCCAACACCTGCTTTGGCTTTTTTCAGGCCTGCATGTCCAAGCCATACTGTATTTGGCACGACACCTCCGCAAATTGCGGAAAGCATCGTACAGATTCCGTCCGCAAACTGTGTTTCTCTGACACTGTAATTATCTCCCGCTGCATTTGCCGCCTCTACATTGTCCATGGTCTCGATAAAATTGTAGATTTCCACCGGAATCACGATCGTCAGATAAGGAGCAACAACTGCCACACCATTGATCAGATGCTGGATTCCGTTAACAGGATTCGGAATATAGAAACCGATTCCGCTGAAATCTACGGTTGTTCTTCCCAGGCAGAATGCATAAATGATCCCACCTACAATCGCAACGACAAGCGGAGGAATCTGCTTTGGAAATAAATAGCCTCCAAAAATACCGACCATTGCCACAAACAAAATCGGAAGTCCGATCAGCGGATCGCCGAATACATCAAACACACCCTGTGTTGCCATCCAGATAAATCCGATTCCCGCCACAGTTCCAAGGAGCGCTGCTCTCGGCAGTTTTTTCTTCATCCATGGTCCGATAAATCCACCCAAAAACTCGACTGCTCCGCCGATAAAGCAGGCTGCCACAGCAGCTGACCATGCAAGTTCTGCATCATTCAATGCATAATGAAGCGGCATGATCACGCCGTATAGCATCACAAACATTGCCGGTGTGGAAACTCCGGAAGGAAGTGCCGTAACATCCGCACTACCTTCTTTTTTGGATAATCTTCTTCCCATATAAGCATAGTAAACTCCACTACAGAGCAGTCCGATAGACATTCCCGGGATCACATACCCGTATACAATTTTGTCCGGCCACTCCAGTACTCCCGAAAGTGTTGCAATCACGATCAGGTAATTTACAATATTATTGGTGATGGAATATGTCATTCCACCAATGTCACCGCGCTGAAACCACGGCACTAATGTCTTTTGTTTTCCCATTTTCCCATTCCTTTATCTTCTTTGTTTCTCTATCTGGAGATTTCTACCGGAATAAATGAAAACGTTGTGACATCGAACAAGCCCATATCTGTCAGTTTGATCTCCGGAATCACTGCCAGGGACATAAAACATAATGTCATCACCGGTTCCACATCTCCACAGATGCCAAGCTCTGTATATGCTTTTTCATGAATACTTGTAAGCTTTTCATCTACCCACTCGCCGCTTTGATCGCTCATCAGTCCTGCGATCGGCATCGGCATCTGTTCGATCACCTTTCCTTCTTTTACAAGGACAATCCCGCCTTCCTGCGCAATCAGGCTGTTTACTGCAAATTCCATCTCTTCGTCATTGACTCCGACCACGATAATATTGTGAGAATCATGCGCAACAGACAGTGCCACAGCACCCTCTTTGATTCCATATCCTTTTAAGAATCCGCAAGCTACATTGCCGGTTCCCTGATGCCGTTCTACAACCGCTACTTTTACAAGATCTTCTTTGGGATTTCTTACAAATTCACCGTTTTCATCCAACTGAATGTGCGCTGCTGCCTTTTTCGTCACAACTCCTCCCGGAAGAATCTCGATCACATTCACTTCATCACTTGTCAAATGCATTTTAAACTTTTCTGCTGAAAAATCTTTTACGATCACGCTTCCTTTCACAGAAGAAATATCGTATGGTGCAACCTCCGGCAGATACTTTCCGTTATCTGCAGTCAGCTCTCCTGCGATCCATACCTTCTCCACCCGGAAGTCTTTCAAGTCATCCAGAAGCACGACATCGGCACGGTATCCCGGTGCGATCGCACCTCTGTCATGAAGCCGGAAGCATTCCGCCGCATTCAATGTTGCCATCCGGATTGCTGTCACTGCGTCCAGCCCTTCTTCCACACAGATCTTCAAGTGATTGTCCAGATGTCCGTCTTTTAAGATCGTCTTTGGCTGTCTGTCGTCTGAACAGAGCAGACATCTTCTGCTGTTCTCCGGTGTCACTCCTTTTAACAGCGGTCTCAAATTATGGCAGGCAGATCCCTGTCTGAGCAGAATATACATACCACGTTCCAGACGCGCTTCCATCTCCTCCACCGTAGAACACTCGTGGTCTGCCAGAATACCTGCTGCAGAATATGCATTCAGATCCTTTCCATCAATTCCAGGTCCGTGACCATCGATCAGTTTCCCTTCCTCTTTTGCAGTCATCAACTTGTCCAGTACACTCTCATCTGCCTGAATAACTCCCGGGAAATTCATAAATTCTCCAAGTCCAAGAATGCCCTCTCTTTGAATCGGCTCTTCCATCTCCGGCGCATTGATCTCTGCTCCTGCGTGTTCAAACGGAGTTGCAGGCACACAGGATGGCAGCATATATTTGATATCAAGTGCTGTTCCTTTTGCCGCCTCCATCATATAATCGAGTCCTCTGATCCCGCAGACATTGACGATCTCGTGAGGATCTGCGATGATCGTGGCAGCTCCATGAGGTACTAACAGTCTTCCAAGCTCTTCCGGGCTGACATAGGCAGATTCAATATGAATATGGCTGTCAATAAATCCCGGAACCGCATATCTTCCCTGCGCATCAATTTCTTTCACACCCTGATACTCTCCGATTCCTGCGATTTTATCTCCGCAAAGAGCGATATCGCCCTTCTGGATCTTTCCGGAAAAAACATTCACTACCTGACAGTTCTTGATCACCGTGTCTGCTGGGATTCTTCCCGCTGCTGTGTCGATCAGTTTTTTTAATTCTTCTTTCTTCATACCAATGTCCTCCTTGGATTTATTTTTCGTTTACTTCCAAAACCGGATCAAATGTTGTGAGTGCAAGATAGTCAACCGGTCCTACATCCGTGATCGCGTAATCCGGGATTGCCGTGATTGGCAAAAAGAACATGTACATCATTGGATCCGGCAGATCAGATCCTAACATTCTCGCTGCCTGATCGATCTTCTTCTCCTGTGCGGCAATGACCTCTGGTTCTTCATCACTGACAATTCCTCCGACTGGAAGAGGAAGGAATTCCAAAATTTCTCCGTCGGCCACAACAACCTGACCGCCGCCCTGCTCAATCAGATAGTTGGCTGCGATCGACATATCCTCTGCGCTGACTCCCATCACGACCAGATTGTTGTCATCCGGTGCTGCAGAAGATGCCATGGCACCTTTCTTTAATTTCCATCCGGAACAAAATGCAAGTGATTTATTTCCGTTTCTTCCAAATCTCTCCAGAACAGATACCATTGCCACGTCCTGCTCCACATCCGGAAGTACGATTCCGTTTTCAACTTTTAAAACAACATCTTTTCTCTTTCTCACAAACGGTCCTTTTACATCCATGGAAAGTACTTTTGCTTCTCCGTTCTGAACAGATGTCTTGTATTCAAAATCTTCTTTTGTTGTCAGTTTACATTTTAACTCGCCTTTTAACACAGAGCTTCTCTCCGGTGCTTTCAGATCATACGTAAGCTTATGGTCTTTTGCCACCATCTTTCCGTTTGTCATGACTTCTTTGATTCCAAATGCTTCCAGATCGTCTACAAACAGGATATCCGCAATTCTTCCCGGGCAGATGGATCCTACCATGTGATCAATGCGGTATGCTTCCGCACTGTTGATCGTTGCCATCTGGATCGCAGTCATCGGTTTGACTCCTGCCTGGATCGCCAGACGTACCACATTGTCCAGATGTCCTTTTTCCAGAACATCACTTGCTGTCACATCATCTGTACAGAAGCTGACTCTTCTTGCAAATGCCGGATTTACCTCTGTCACTGCTCTGATATTCTCTGCCAGGAAATGTGTTACGGAAGACTCGCGGATCAGCATGTGCATTCCTTTTCTCATCTTCTCTACAACTTCCTCGTGGTCGTAGCTTTCATGATCCAGGCGCACTCCTGCACACAGGTATCCGTTCAGATCATTGCCTCTTGCCATCGGTGCACATCCAAATACCGGCAGACGGTTCTTGAATGCTTCTGCGATTGCTCCCAGTGTGTTTTCATCCTCTTCCTGGATAAACTCTCTTACTGTCTCCCATACTCCGTAACACTGCGGCCATTTCTGTACCTCTTCATGTACCTCTTTTGTAAAGTTAAATGCTACAGTAGACCGAGGAATTGTATATGGTGTCTTATACGGTGCTCCCCAGAACACTTTCAGAGGACTCGCCTGTACCTCCTTTTGTACTTCCTGCAGTCCTTCCAGACCTGATACGGAAATATATTCGTCCAGACCGGAAATCATGCTTGTAGTCCCTCTTGGCACAACTGCTTTTGCATAGCTTGTAATGCTCAACTTGCTGCACTCACTGTGAATATGACCATCAATCATACCCGGCACCAGATATCTGCCCTTTGCATCGATCACTTCTGTCTCTTCCCCGATATACTCTTTCACATCTCCCACTGCTACAATCGTGTCTTTGTAAACTGCGATATCTGCCGGATAGATCTCCTCAGACATAACATTGACCAGAGTTCCTCCCATGATCACTTTTGTTGCAGGTGTCTTTGCACGTCCTGCACGAATCAGTTCCTTCAGATTTTCTACTGTTGTTCTTTCCATTCTTTTAAATCCTCCTGTTGTTTTGAGTAACAAAAAAGATACACCGGCCAGAGGCTAAACAGGTTTCCCGTCCTGCAAATGTATCTTGAAGAATTTTCAATATTCTGTTGTCTTCAACATATGTTCATCATAGCACATTGTTTTCAAAATGAAAATATAAGCTGTTATGAATATTTCCTATCATTATTAAGAAGCACATCTTATATATATTTTTTTGCCAGAGTAGCTGGAGAAGTACTTCTACCAAAAAAAACTGCCGCACAACATGTGCGGCAGCCTCATACTAAAACTCAAACTTTTTCTCAAAGTATGCTTTCAGATCTTCAATTTTTACACGTTCCTGTTCCATTGTATCTCTGTCACGAACAGTCACTGCACCATCTTCTTCTGAATCGAAATCATAAGTTACACAGAACGGTGTACCGATCTCATCCTGACGGCGATAGCGTTTTCCGATATTTCCTCTGTCATCAAATTCGCAGTTGTAAGTCTTGCTCAGTTCTGCAAACACCTTCTCAGCGCCTTCATTGAGCTTTTTAGACAGCGGAAGCACACCAATCTTGACAGGAGCCAGTGCCGGATGGAAATGCAGAACCGTACGTGTATCTCCGCCTTCCAGTTCTTCCTCGTCGTATGCGCTGCAAAGGAACGCCAGTACCATACGGTCTGCACCAAGAGACGGCTCAATCACGTATGGGATATATTTTTCTTTCTTCTCATCATCAAAATAAGTAAGATCCTGTTTGGATACTTCCTGATGCTGTGTCAGATCGTAGTCTGTTCTGTCAGCAATTCCCCACAGCCTCAGTTCCCGGTGGTATACGATATTCCATATTCTTATTCTCCTTAC
>OAWC01000837.1_pt1 | contig 14678 bp, 10 predicted proteins | sample 1495331 | NCBI WGS metagenome assembly OAWC01 (sample SAMEA2580115, study PRJEB22360) | human gut metagenome | biome: human gut; feature: human-associated habitat; material: faeces | place: Denmark | collected 2008/2010
CGATAGACAGGCGGTCGTGGACCAGCTGCGCATAGGGTACGCACGACTGCGACAGCGGATTCGTGGCGCTAAAATCCTCGACGACGCGTTTGTAGACCACGGTCGGCGCATCCTTGCCTTCACGCGGCACGGTGTAGCCATGCGGCGAGCAGGGTTCGTCGTGACGAACCTCATAGAGCGACGGCACATAGGTGCCACCGACCGTCGCGAGCTGCTCGACAATCTGCGCGCGCGGGACCCCTTCGTCACGCAGGCGGCGATGCAGCTGGCAGGTCTCGAGCAGCGATTCCTCGCCCTCGCCGATGAGGATGGCATCGAAGAAGGCCGCGTACGGCTCGGGGTTGTACACCGAGGGGCCGCCGGCGATGATAATGGGGTCGTCTTCACCTCGGTCGGCCGCTAACAGCGGAATGCCAGCGAGGTCGAGAGCCTCGAGGAAGTTCGTCACCGCCATCTCGTGCGGAACATGCAAGCCGACGATATCAAACGAAGCGACCGGCGCTGCACCCTCGAGCGACAGCAGCGGAATACCCGCCTCGCGCATGGCATCACCCATATCGGGCCACGGCACATAGCCACGCTCGCAGGAGATGCCCTCGGCCTGGTTAAGGATGTTGTAGAGGATGGCGATGCCCTGGTTGGGCAGACCAACCTCGTACACATCCGGGTAGATCAGGCAGCAACGGTAGTCGGCATCGGCCTTGGAAAGCGTGCCCCACTCGTGATCGATATAGCGACTCGGCTTCTCGACCTTGGCGAGCAACGGCTCAATTAAATGAAAACAGTCTTGGTATGCAACGCGCAACGGAAAACCCCTAAGCAGCGAGATCTGATGCGTCCTGATAGGACGCCATAGGACGGGTAGCGCCCGCGACCGTGGTCACCAGATCGCGAACGCGGGAGAACGTGGCAGTGACCACCTCGTTGGCACGGCTGTAGTCGACATCGCGCTCGTAGAGCGAAACGAGCGCACGGCCCATGCCATAGGTGCCCGCGGCAGCAGTGAGCGCCTTGACGGCAAACCCAATATGCGGCGTCTGCTTGACGAGCGCGCGGGTGACCGCGCGGATCACAAGACCGCCGGCAAGCACGCCGGCGACCTCGTAGCCGCGCTCAGGCTTAATGCCGCGTCCAAAGACGGCAGCGAGCTCAAAGAGCATGCCCACCTGCGCCAGCGCCATAACGGGATAATCGGCGCCCGGCAAAAACACCAAAGCCCCGGTCGCCATATTGGTGAGCGCACACGAGGTGATGATACGATTGGCCGCCGCGATGCGCATGAAGGCAAAGTTCGCCGCAAAAGCCGTTTCCTTGTCGGTGCGATCGAGAATCCAGCGGGCAAGCGTCTCGAGCAGATACGTCTTATCGGTTGCCGCCACCACACCGAGCATGGGCGTGGACTCCTCGATAAACGGCACCTCCACAGCAGACTCGGCAAGCACGCACACGGGCGCGCCGGCGATCACGAGCTCCTGCACGGCACTCTCCAAGCGGTCGGAACCACACGAGAGCACCAGCACCACATCGGTATCGGTCTTTGGAGCAATTCGCTCCTCCCCCAGACGCTCGACGCGCACAATGCCCGAGGTCGTCTGCGGCACAAAGGCGTCACGCACCGTCTCGGCCAGAAAGCGCGAGGCGGACGAATCCAGATAGACCGAGACGCGCACCGGCGTATCGGAATCCTTCTTAACGGACGCGCCCATCTTAAAAGCGCGGGTCAGCTTATCTACGGGAATTTTCATAGCAAACCCCTCCAGCGGTTACGCGGCGCCCGAACGATGCCGCCATATGGATTGTACGATACCCACCGTCAGCAGCTGAATCATCATCGAAGACGAACCGAAGCTAATAAACGGTAGCGGAATACCGGTAATCGGCATCATGCCGATGCACATGCCGATGTTTTCGAAAGTCTGGAACGCCCACATGCCAACGATGCCCACACACGAAAGACGCAAAAACAGCGACTCGCACTTAAAGGCGACGCGAATCGTCGAAAAGATCAGCAGCACGTAGAGGCACAGGAGCAAAAAGGAACCGCAAAAGCCAAAGGTCTCGGACAGGAAGGCGAAGACGAAGTCGGTGTGGAACTCAGGCAGAAAGCCGCCGGCCGACTGCGTCGCATGCCCCAGGCCCTTACCAAAGAAGCCGCCCGAGCCAACGGCGATAAGCGACTGCTGCAGGTTGTAGGCATCGTCCGAATCGGCATTATCGGGGTCGATAAAGACCGTCAGACGGTTCATCTGATACTGCTTGATGAGCACATCGTGGCCGAGCAACGAATCAAAGACCGAATCAAGCGCCAGGACGAGGGCCACCAGGCCCACGAGCAGGGCCAGGGTCGACAGCACCCATTCGCGGCGTGCACCGCTCATGCAGATGACGATGGCGCCCGAAACCAGCACGACCAGGCCCGAGCCCAGGTCACCCATGGCAACGACGGCCAAAAACGGAATGGACAGCATGCCGCAGAGCTTGACGTAGTCGCGAACGGTATCGATGCGACCGTTATACTGCGAGCCAAGCGTAGCAATAAAGAAGATGGTGATGAGCTTGGCAAGCTCAACCGGCTGGAACGTCAAGCCGATACCGGGAATCTTGATCCAGCCCGTCATGCCCAGACCGCCCGTATAGGACAGACCCGGAATCTTGGGCGAGAAGATCACGATCAGGTCGATGACGAGCAACGCCGTCGAGAAATTGGAAATACCGCGCAGGTCGGTTCGCCAGACGAGCACCGCCAGCACCGCTCCGATGCCAATTCCCAGCAAATGGCGCGAGAACGAAGCATCGGCCTTAAACTGCGAAGCCGACCAGATAATGATGGCACCGTAGGCGACGAGCGCCACAGTAGCCACGAGCACACCGATATGCACCTTTTGGCGAAACGTGCCGCGCGAGGCCGAAAGTTGCTTGTTGACGCGGTCCAGGCTGCTGCGAGAGCCGGTCTTGGTTGAACGGAACAGATCCGCCGGAGAAAAATCCATCGCAGCCTCCTATCGAACCGAAGAATCGCCCGAGGCCGAAGAGGTATCGGGCTCGTCATAAATCACGCCGAGCACGTCGCGCACGACATGCATCGCGGTATCTGAGCCACCGCCGCCCTGCTCCAGGACGGTAGCGATGACATACTTGGGATCATCGGCCGGTGCATAGGCGCAGAACCACGCGTATTCGTCCTCGCCACTTTTCTCGCCCGTGCCCGACTTGCCGTATACCTGCGGCGTCAGGGTGCCAAAGTGCGCCGCCAGGGACGTCGATGCCGTGTAAATCACGTCGTGCATGCCGTTGCGAACAAGAGCCAAATCCGAATCGCTGTTGATCTTGGCCTCCAGGCGCTTCTTCTTGCCCTTGCCATTGTACTTATAGGCATCGCCGTCGCCATCGCGCGACACGGCAGACAAAAATACGTGAGGCACGTACTGTTTGCCGCCGTTGGCAAGACCCATATAGGCGCACGCCATCTGCAGGGGCGTCACCAGGATGTCGCCCTGGCCGATAGCAATGTTGGTCATATCGCCGGCATTCCACTTGCGGTCCTCGGCAGAGGCGTCGGTGAAGTATGACTCTTTCCACTCGGCATCGGGAATACGACCCGCGCCCTCACTCGGCAGATCGATACCGCAGGTCTTGCCTAGGCCCCAGCGACGAAAGACCTCCTGCAGGCCCTCGGGATGTTGCTCGTCATAAAAGAACGCCTTACCCATGTCGTAGAAGACGGGGTCGCACGAGTTGGCGATACCCGACTGCAGCGTCATGGTGCCGTGGCCAGACGTCAGCCAGCAGCGCTTGCCCCAAGCCTTGCCCAGACCCGTCCAATAACCCGTGCAGTTGGTTGTCTGCGTTGAAGTGTAGGTTCCAAACTCAAGACCGGCCAGTGCCGAGAGCGGCTTGATGGTCGAGGCCGACATGTACTGTCCGCTAATGGCGCGGTTGAGCAGCGGGTGCGAACCCTTGTCATCATTGAGCTCGGTCCACACGTCATTTGAGACGCCGCCGATAAAGACGGACGGATCGAACTTGGGCTGGCTCGCCATGCCCAGGATCTCGCCATTGTTGGGATCGAGACACACCACAGCGCCGTTGCCGGCATTGCTGTAGCCAGTGGTCTTGGCAAGCTCGATAGCGCTCGCCAGCGCCGTCTCACAGGCCTGTTGGATCTTAAGGTCGAGCGTGAGCTTAATGTCGGAGCCGGCCTTCGCGGGCACGGCGCCGGCCTGACCGGTCACATTGCCCGAGGCATCGACCTTGACGGTCTGCTCGCCACGAATACCCTGCAGCAGGTTTTCGTAGTAGCTCTCAACGCCCGCCTGGCCCACGATATCGCCCGACTGGTACGTAATCTTGCCAGCAGAAGCATCATCATCGCCAGAGGTTTTCTTATTCTGGGCCTCGAGCTGCTCGGAGGTAATGGTGCCGGTATAGCCCAAGATATGGCATGCCGTCTCGCCGTATGGATACTGGCGCTCGGTACGCTCGGCAATCTTGACGCCCGGGAACTCGCCGGCGTGTTCCTTGATATAGGCAACCGTGGAGCGACGGACGTCCGTCGCGATGGTATGCAGGCTCTGAGCGCCCTCTGTATTGTCCTGAATATTGCGAAGGACCGCCACATAAGGCATTCCAAGCACGTTGGCAAGATGGCGAACCAGAACCTCATCCTCGGCAAGGTCGCGGTAGGCCACGACAGCAAGTGAGGGACGGTTCTGGACAAGCGCCACGCCATTGCGGTCGAGGATGCGGCCGCGCACAGCGGGTGTGGTAACGGTGCGAGTCTGATTACTATTGGCCTGCTTCTCGTAATAGTCCGACGAGACCATCTGCATGCCCCACAGCTTGACGGCAAGTGCCGCAAACATCGCGCCCACACCCGTGGTGAGGATGGAAAAGCGGCCCTTAAAGGCGGTCGCCGCGGTATTGCCCTCGCCCTCGGTGGCGCGCGGGGCCGTTCCATGCTGTGTATCGTAGGTAAAACGGGAATCGCCTCGACGCATGATGACCAGCGCGACCACGATGGCCACAACCAGCACGATACCGGCGATAATAACCGTCATCTGGGAAGACATCTACGGGCCTCCCCTATTTGAGCTTGCGGGTCTTGGGCTTAAAGCGCATACCCGTCTGGCGTCCGCCACGTGCGGAGAATCCATAGCCGGACTGCGGCACGACGCCGGACATCAAAAACGGAATGGCAACCAGACCCGTCAGGATCGAGGACGGCAGCGCATGGCCGAAGATCGCCACGACAAAGCTCGTCTCCAAACCCATAAACAGCAAGATGATGCTGTAGATCACATTAATGACGAGCGCAAAGGCGCCCACGGTGACGCCGCGCGCACTCGGGGTACCGCCCGTCTGACCGACGGCGCTGTGCACCAGGGCAAAAGAACCCACGGTCAGCAGGAGCGACATAACGCCCACCGGCACGGCAGCGGACAGGTCATAAAACAAGCCGCTGCAAAAACCGCACACGACGGCACGGGTCGGGTCGCCCGAGAACACGCTTAGGCACACCAGGATAATCATGAAGTTGACGCGACCTCCCGCAATGGAGATCTGCGGTGCCAGGCCTGCCTGCAGCAGCACACACACAATGGCGGCGATTACAAACGTGCGGGAGCTCATCCCCTGCTCGTGTAGATCCATGGACATGCCCCCTATTCGCTCGAGCCAGAATCGGTCGTCTCGGACGTGTCGGAACTGTCATCCGAGCTCTCGTCCTTCGTCTTGGTCGCAGCATCGCGCGACGTTCCCTGCGGCGTGCTGTTGGCCGTGCTCACGTCCTCATCCGAGGCCGACTGTTCGTCGGTCAGCGAGGTGATGACCAGCACTTCCTCGTTGTTCTCGGCCGTGGTCTGAGCGCGCACCACAATGGTGTAGTACACGTCGTTTGCCGATTTCTCAACCGACGAGACGGTGCCAAGCGGAAGGCCCTTGGGGAACACGCCACCGATGCCAGAGGTCACGATGATATCGCCAACCTTAACATCGGAGTCGACGCTCACGTACTCAAGACGCAGCGTGCCGTCAGCCTGACCCTGCAGCATACCCTGGGCGCGCGTGTCCTGCACCATGGCGGACACGCCCGAGTTCTCGTCGCCAATCAGGCGCACGGTAGAGGTCTTGGCCGATACCTCGATAATCTGGCCGATAACACCGGCAGAACTCGTCACGGGCATGTTGATGGTAAGGCCGTCGGCAGAGCCCTTGTCGATGGTAACGGTCGAGGTCCAGGCATCGCCGGAGGCACCAACGATACGAGCTGCGGTCGATTTGAGGTTGTAGGTCGATTGCAGCCCGACCAGGCCCTCCAGGCGCTCGGCGGTCTTTTGAGCCTCGGAGAGCTCGGCAACCTTAGAGGTCAGCTCCTCGTTTTGCTTCTTGAGCTCGTCGAGCGTGTCCTGCGACGCCGTAAGGTTAGAGAACACGTTGCCGATGGCATTGAAAGGAGCCGCCACAGCCGAACCCACAAAGCGCACCGGCGAGGTAATCGTCGTTACGCCCGAACGCACGGCATGAATCGGTCCTGCCTCGCCCTCGCGGATGTAAAACGTGAGCAGCAACACCGAAATCAGGCTGAAAACAATCAACGGGCGCATACCCGTTGATTGTCGCTTGGTATTCAGATTTGTGGAGAAACCCGAAGATCGCGCCAAATGGAATCCACCTTTTGGAAATTAAGCATTGGTCTGGACGAAACCGCCATCAAACGCATTGGCCTCGAGCACGCGGGCACAGCCGTTAACGACGTTATCGAGCGCCGTGGGGCTGACGTTGACCGAAACGCCGGTCTCATCGCGCAGGCGCACGTCGAGACCGCGCAGCAGCGCGCCGCCACCGGTCAGCAAAATGCCGTAGTACATAAGGTCCGAGGCGAGATCGGGAGGCGTGGCATCGAGGGCGTCCTTGACGGCCTTGGCCATCTCGTCGAGCGGCTTGTTGAGCGCGCGACGAATCTCCTCGCTCTCGATGCGCACGGTCTTGGGCAGACCGGTAATCACGTCGCGGCCGTTGACCTCGACGTCGAGCTCGTCCTTGAGCGGCACGGCGGAGCCGACCTTGATCTTGATGTCCTCTGCCGTACGCTCGCCGATGGCCAGGTTGTAGGCATCACGAACGTGCGTGAGGATAGCCTGATCGAACTCGTCACCGGCAATACGGATGGACTGCGAGACGACGATACCGCCCATGGCGATAACAGCGACCTCGGTGGTACCGCCGCCGATGTCGATGACCATGGAGCCGGTGGGTTCCTCGACGGGCAGATCGGCGCCGATAGCGGCGGCCATAGGCTCTTCGATCAGATAGGCCTGGCGGGCACCGGCCTGGATCGTGGCCTCAAAGACAGCACGTTTCTCGACCGACGTGACACCGGAGGGAACGCAGACGACAACGCGCGGACGCGGAGTCCACGGATAGCGCTTCTCGGACGCCTTGTCGATAAAGTAGCGAAGCATGGCCTCGGTAACATCGAAGTCTGCGATAACGCCGTCCTTAAGGGGACGAACGGCCACGATGTTGCCGGGCGTACGACCGAGCATGCGCTTGGCCTCGATGCCGACCGCCAGGATGCGCTCGTCGTTCTTGTCGATGGCGACGACGGAGGGCTCGCGGATGACGATGCCCTTGCCGCGCACGGAGACAAGCGTATTTGCGGTGCCGAGGTCGATGGCAAGATCGCCCGCATAGCTACCGAAGAACATATCCATCAAAGAAAACAACGCAACTCCTGATGTGTTGGATGATTGCTGGAAAACTACTAGCTCATCATACTAGCGCAAGCCCGGCACCTCACTTGCGGTGAAGCGCCGGGCAAAGCTAAATCCCATAAGGTCACTACTGGTTGTCAGCAGCCGAGAAATCCATATCGAGCGAGGAAACGGCCCAGCCGATATGGTTGTCGGAGCGCACGAATTTGACGGTGTACTCCTGCTCGCCGCCCTTGGACAGCGAAGCCTTGACCTTGGCGGTCGTCTCGGTCATGGACTGATCCATGCCCTCGACGGACACGGTGGCACCCTGCGGAATCGAGGAGATGATCATCGACTTGGCGTCCTCGGACAGGCTCGAGGCCAGGCAAGACTCGGCCTTTGCGGTGTCACCGTCGCCGGCAGCCTGGAACAGATCGGTAACGACAGACTCCTGGGACGGGAAGCCAAAGCCGCGCGTGTAGGCAAAGCCCAGACCGCCCGCGGCGATCAAAATGAGCAGAAGCAGCACGATGAAGACTTTGAGACCCGTGTGGCGATGGCGACGACGGACCTTGGCCTGCTTACGGTCCTGACGGTCCTGCTGGACCATCTCGGACTCGGACAACGTAAAGAAGCCGGTGTCCGAGGGATCGGGCATAAACTGACCGGTCGCGCCCGTAGGATCGAGCGGATCGACGGCAGGAGCGTCCATCGCGGGCGCCGGAGCCGTGGCCATAGCCGTCTGGGCAGACAGTGCGGCAAGCGAATCATGCACGCGGGCAAGCTCATCGGCCTGCTCGGAAGTGAGCTGGTAGATGCCATCGGCAGTAGCGGCGTTAAAGGCGTCGAGTGCGTCGGAGGGACGGCCGGCGGCAGAAAGCGCCTGACCCATGCCGGCATTGAGCGCACGCGTGTCGTCGCGGGGGCCGGCAAAGTCGATAGCCGTGCGGTAGGTCTCCACGGCATCCGCCGGACGGCCGAGCTTAATGAAGCAACGACCGAGCTCGCCGAGTGCGGCGGCGGGAGCCGGATTGGCGCCGTCGATGGCAGCCTGACGGAAGGCAGTACCCGCGTTGGCATAATCGCCCGACTGGAACAGCGCATTGCCCAGGCCCAGATAGGCCTTGAACGGCGTGGCATAGGAAGCATCCTGCGTAGCAGCAGAGAACGCCTGGGCGGCCGTCGTGTAGTCGCTCACGGCGGCGAGCGCCTTGCCGCGGTTGGTGAGCAGCGCGCCGCGCTTGCCGTAGGTGCCGTCGTTGAGGGCGGCAGCATAAGCCTCGGCGGCCTCGGCATACATGCCCAGGTGCATCAAGGCGTTGCCACGAAGGTGATCGGCCTCGCCCATAATCTCATCGGGAGTCTTTGCCGCCCCAAGCATCTGGGCTGCAGCGGAAAAATCACCCGCGCGGTAAGCGGCGCGGCCCTGTTGGATCAGCTGGCTATTCAAGGAAGTCCCCTTTACTCGTGAACGATCTCGACATGGACGATCTCGTCGCCGGCACGCAGCTGCGAAATCACATCGAGACCCTCGACCGTGGTACCAAAGACGGTGTAACCGGAATCGAGGTTATGCTGGGCGCCCAGGCAGAAGTAGAACTGCGAACCCGCGGAATCGGGGTCCATGGAGCGTGCCATGGCAAGGGCACCATCGACATGGCTGTTGCGCGGATTGGTGGCAAACTCGCCCTTGATGCAGTAGCCGGGGCCACCGGTACCGGGCATGCCGTCGGGGCCCTCAAGACCAGCGGCGACGTCGGCGCCGGACATATCGCGGGTATTGGGGTCGCCGCCCTGGATGACAAAACCGGGCACATAGCGATGGAACTTAAGGCCATCATAGAAGCCCATCGTAGAAAGCTCGCAGAAGTTCGCGACATGAATGGGAGCGCCATCGCCGTCAAACTTGACCTTGATGGTACCCTTCGACGTCTCGATAACGGCGCAATCGTCGCCGGCAAGCTGATACTCGGGCGTGTAGAGCTCTTTCTTAAAACCAAACATGTGGTTCCTTCCTCGTGCGTTTAAAGCATATTTGTAAGAATTGTAGCAATAAGCATGCGCTTACATCAATTGCGCACGTAGGTTATGCCGACTATGGCGAACTAATTTTAGGAACGCTGCTGCGGCTTCCAGGAACCCACATTGGCGTCGTACTGGTTCAGTGCGCTGTTGCCGCCCTGCGCGATGGGCGCCAGGATCTCGCTTTGGTGGGAACTCATCGACTCGCCATCGGGAATGGCCAGCGAGATGTCCCAACTCTGGCAGATCACGTCGACGCGCTCGTACATCCACTCGGCAAGCTGCTTTAAGTGGGCGATGTCATCCGCATAGACCGTATCGTCCTGGTACTTAAGGTTGTTGAGCTCATCTTGCGTCTTTTTGATCTGGTCGCGCAGGGCGTAGGCACTCTGCGACAGCTCCTGACGGGTGGACAGCGGCGTTCGGAGATAGCCGTTGTTAAAGGAATCGATGACCTCGCCGATCTGGTCCTCGTCACCGTAGGACACGATGGTCTGATACAGACCGTCGAGCCTGGTATAGAGCTGATCATCGGTCAGCACGGTTTCTTCCTGGACCACCTCGGCAGAATCGTCTTGCTTGGTATCGTCCTCAGTCGCCTCGCCCTTTTGGCGCGTGGGGAAGGTGGTTTGTGCAGCTTGGCCAAACTGGTCGTAGAAGCCAGGCATGACACCCATGGGATCGGTCGTCACGAACCAATAGGCACCGCCGCAAACGACGGCAAGTACCGCGATGACGATGAGCGGCTTGGGGATATGACGCTTGTGCTTGTGATAGGCGTCCTCGTCGGGATGCACTTTGCGCTTGGGTTTTTGAGCATCGTCGTGCAGGGAAACGGGCGTGGGAATATCGACCTTGGGGATACCGAAATCCTTATCGAAAGCCGGCAGCACGCAGGTCTCGTTAGGATCGGCGGCGTCCGAAAGAACCGCGGCAGGTGGGGAGGGGAGCTGCGGGCCGCCGGTACCGCATTGCCGGCAGCTGAGGCGGGCGCATGCGGCACCTCGGTATCGATCTGCTCTTGCGTTAGGCGCGGAAAGCCCGCCGTGCGGCCCGCTGCCAGGTCGGATGCGGCCGCGTCCTCGGAGAGGATACCCGGAGCGGGGCGTCCGCATTTGGGACACGTACGATCGTGCGGAGAAAGACGGGCACCGCAGCCCTCGCAGAACACGAACTCGGTGTGCTCGGGGCCATCGCCCGGACCCACATAGGCGTTGCAGTAGGGGCAGAACGAGGCGCCGTCCTCGATAGTCTTAAGGCAATGCGGACAGATCACGGCATCCTCTTTTCGAAGCAATTCAAACAATCGAGGTTAGAGCATAACATCGCCACGGCCCCACAGGAGCAAGGCACCAATTCAACATCGCCAGGGCGCGTAGTTACTTCTTCTTTTTGCTTGGCATCGAGACTTTGATGCCTTGGGCGGACTTGGTCACGCGAGAGCGCTTGGCTCCGGTACTCCTCTTTTTCTTGGGCTGGGCCTGGGCCACGCCCTCGAGTGCACGGGCCTCGGCCTCGCGAGCGGTGCGATCTTCGCGGCGCTGCGCCATGTCGGCGGCGACGCGCTTGGCAAAACGCTCGGCCGTCGAACCCGTCGAGCTCACCTTGCCGCCACCGCGACCCAGGTGGACGCGCACACCGCGGCCAAAACCAGTTGCGGCATGACGACGACGCGGCTTGAGCGAATCCATCATCGTGGCGAGCTTAAAGAACACCGAGCAGGTAAAGACCACGATAACAGCCAAGATAACCATCTGGCCCATCGACAGGTTGGCAATAGACAGCAGCTCCGGGAATCCGATAACGCCCACCAGGATGCCGGCGACTACAAACACAAAGAGCACCACACGTAAGGGCGTGAGAGGCTGCGAGATGCGCCAGATTAGGCTGACGCTCGCCGCGCACGACGTAAGCAGGCACATCGTAGACAGCGTGAGCTGGCTAAAGCCAAACACGCGCGCCACAAAGATATCGAGCGCCGCAGCCAAAATGACCGCAATCGACGCCGGCAGTGCACGCTTGAGTACGTTCGTCAAAAACGCACCCTTCACACGAGCATTGTTGGGCTCCAGGCCCAACACAAAGCCCGGCGCGCCGATGCAGAAGAAGTTAATGAGCGTCATCTGGATGGGCTCGAAGAGGTACGGCGGCAGCGCGATACACAGCGCCGCCAGGCCCATCGAGAACAGCGTCTTGGTCAGGAACAGTAAGGCCGAACGCTGCAGGTTGTTGATGGAGCGACGGCCCTCGGCCACCACGGCGGGCATAGAGGCAAAGTCGTTGTCGACGAGTACGATCTCGGCCACGTTGCGCGCGGCATCGGAGCCAGCCGCCACGGCGACGGAGCAGTCGGCCTCCTTGAGCGCCAGCACGTCGTTGACGCCGTCGCCCGTCATGGCCACGGTGTGCTCGCGGCGCTTGAGCGCCTGCACGAGCTCGCGCTTCTGCTGCGGGGTCACACGACCAAAGACATGGTAGCGGTCCACTGCGGCATCGAGCTTGGCCGGCGTATCGAGCGTCGTGGCGTCCACATAAGCGTCCGCCCCCGGCACGCCCACCACGCGCGCGATCGACGACACCGTACGCGGGTCGTCGCCACTGATCACGTTGAGGGTCACGCCCTGCTCGTTAAAGTAGCCGATGGTTTCGGCCGCCGAAGTACGGATCTCGTCGCGGATGGTCACAAAGCCCACGGGCCACCATATCGCCATCGGGCGAAAAGCCGTCCACGCGCGCTACCACGAGCACGCGGCAGGTATCGGCAAGCTCGGCGACACGGTTCTCGACCTGCGAAAACACACGATCGGAGAGCACAAACTGCGCCGCACCCATCACATAGGAGCCCTGCGCAAACGACGCGCCGCTCCACTTTTTGGAGGACGAGAACGGAATGACCGACAGCGGCTCAGACACCTCGACCGGGCGATCGGCGTAATAGTTGAGCAGCGCCTGGCAGGTCTCGTTGGCATCGGCCGAAGTCGCACGCGCGACGTTAGCCAGCGCAAAATCGAGCACCGTGGTATCGACGGGAACGGCCGCCTCGTCCGAGCCGGCGTCTAGGCTCACGCCCTCAACCGGCAGCGGATACGTGCCCTCGACCTCCATGCGGCCCGACGTGATGGTGCCCGTCTTGTCCAGGCACAGTACATCGACGCGAGCGAGCGTCTCGATGCAGTAGAGCTGCTGCGCCAGCACCTTGGCGATGGCGAGCACCGACGAGGTCAGCAGCACCAGGCCCTGCGGGATCATGCCCAGCAGGGCGCCCACCGTGGACAGCAGCGCCGACGAAGGCACATGACCGGCCAACAGCTCGGAGAAGCACCACGAAAGCGCGCTATCGCCCGGGGTTCCCGCGGCATCCCACAGCTCGCTCACACTCGAGGCAAACAACGCCAAACCGAGCGGGATCATGATGATGCTCGCAAAGCGCACGATGGCGTTAAGCGCGTTCATGATCTCGGAATTGACCTTTTTGACGTACTTGGCCTCGTTATTAATTTTGGCCACGTAGTTGTCGGCGCCGACATGGATCACGCGGGCGCGCAGCAGGCCCGAGTCGATAAAGCTGCCGCTCATGAGCTCGGAACCGGGCTGCTTCTTAATAAGGTCGCTCTCGCCCGTCAGCAGGCTCTCGTTCACGAGCGCCTCGCCCGATACCACCACGGCGTCGGCCGGAATCTGGTCGCCGCGCCCCAGGCGGATGATGTCGTCGAGCACGATCTGGTCCAGGTCGAGCTCCACCTCGGCGCCGTCGCGCACCGCGATGGCCTTCTTGGAGGTCAGCAGTGTGAGCTTATCGACCATCTTCTTGGAACGCATGGACTGGATGACGCCAATAGCGGTATTAAGGAACACCACGAACAGGAACGTCAGATTCTTAAACGAACCGGTCAAAATGACCAGGAACGCCAAGATCACGTTGATCAAATTGAACAACGTGCAGAGGTTCTCGATGATGAGCTCTTTGACCGACTTGGTCTTGAGCTCCATGTTGCGGTTGATCTTACCGGCGGCGATGCGCTCCTCGACCTCGGCGGTCGAGAGTCCACGCTCGATATCCGTTGCTGCCATACCACGTCCCATCACGTCGCGTCGGTATAAGAAAAACCGCCCGGACCATGCGAGGTTCGGACGGTCTTACGTTCGATGGTGCCCCATGTTGGATTCGAACCAACGGCCTTCTGCTCCGGAGGCAGACGCTCTAATCCCCTGAGCTAATAGGGCCAACGTTTGGCATTATACCCAAGTGCACCACGGGCTATCAAAATAAAAGAAAAAGCTTTGCAATTCCGAGGAAGACGCGGCGCAACGGCCCACTTTAGAAGGCAAAAGCGAGTCAGATAGTATAAACTCTCATGCACCATATATACACGGCTCGCGATGCGGGCCGTTTTTGCAAAAGTTATCCATCGAGGTGAGAGGCACACCATGATTGCAATTTTAAAGCAGAGCGCCAGCGACGAGGCCGTCGGCCATATCGTCAGCTGGATTGAGAAAAAAGGCCTGAAGACCGACGTCTCGCGCGGCGAGAACGAGACGATCATCGGCCTGGTGGGCGATACGACCAAGATCGACCCGTTCCTGCTCGAGTCCATGGATGTCGTCGAGCGCGTGCAGCGCGTCTCGGAGCCGTTCAAGCGCGCCAACCGCAAGTTCCACCCCGAGGACTCCGTCATCGACTCCGGCCACGGCGTCAAGATCGGCGGCGACCAGTTCCAGGTCATCGCCGGTCCCTGCTCCGTCGAGGGCGAGAACCTCATCCGCATCGCACGTCGCGTAAAGGCCGCCGGCGCCACGATGCTGCGCGGCGGTGCCTACAAGCCCCGCACCTCCCCCTACGCCTACCAGGGCATGGGCCCTGCCGGCCTCGACCTGCTGTGCGAGGCGTCTGCCGAGCTCGACATGCCGATCGTCACCGAGATCATGGACCCACGCGACGTGCAGGTCTTCCTGGACAAGAAG
>OAWC01000844.1_pt1 | contig 14430 bp, 16 predicted proteins | sample 1495331 | NCBI WGS metagenome assembly OAWC01 (sample SAMEA2580115, study PRJEB22360) | human gut metagenome | biome: human gut; feature: human-associated habitat; material: faeces | place: Denmark | collected 2008/2010
TGCTTGTCTCATTTGCGACAGCTTTAATAGATTATCATGTCTGTCGTTTTTTGTCAAGCACTTTTTTAAATAATTTTTAAATCGTTTTTCACTCATTTATAAAATTATCTTACTCTGTCGCCTCTGTAACTCGCCGTTCCCTCAGCGACAAAGGCTATCATATCACTCCATTTCGTATCTGTCAACAACAAATTGTATCTTTTTTCATTTATTTCTATTTTTTCCTAAAATCCGCATAAATCCTGTTCAGACAAGTCTTGCAGTTCCTGCTATGAGATTAAATTGTATGAATTGTGTATCAATTTGCACAAAACATAAACTGGTTTTAAACAATTATAAAGTACAGTTTACAAGGGACTACACAGGGTAGGTATCTGACGGGAGGTATTCCACCCGTCAGATTTTCCATGTGATATTCAAGCTGTCGCTTGTAGCGGCTATGGTGGTAATCATCAAGTCCACCACCCGCCGCTTGTCGTCAAAGGATACATTCTCCCAAGTGTCGAGGTAGCCGGAAATCTGGTTGACCTGTTCCGGGCTGATGGCTTCCACCGCCAGCTCCGCTATCCTCGCTAGGAGTTCCTGCTTGCGTCCGTCCAGTTCCGCTATCTTCACATTCACATAGGAGAGCAGGACATTGTTTGCACCCGTCAGACTGTCCACCAGCTTTTCAATCTCGCTGTCCACATGGGCAAGCTCCACTTGCAGGGCGGCAATTTTAGGGTTTGCCTTTGCCGCTTTTTTTCTGCCCGTCAGCGTTTTGTAGCTTGCCAGCTTCTTCACCATCTGCTGATAAACAACCGCTTCCAGCTCCGAAGTGATGATTTTCCCGCACCCGGCACAGCTTTTATTGTCCAGCCGTTTTGTGCAGCGGAGATATTGCTTCCCCACAGGATTGTTAATGCTCATAAGGGCATACCCTCAGTTCCCGCCCCTGGTACAGATAGCAGCCGTTCATACCCGTAAAATCGGCGTCGTCATTGACCAAGACTGCCCCTTGACTTTTGAAAAACTCGTACACATCAAGGTCTGCCTGCACATAGACGGGATTGCGTAACATCTGCGCCAGCGTGGGGCGTATCAGCTCTTTGCCATGGAACAAAATCCCCTGTTCGGCAAAGTACCGGGTAATGTCCCCGTAGGAGGTAGTGGGCTGGGCGTACATCTCAAACATCAGCCGGATATTTGCCGCTTCGTCTGGATTTACCACCAGCTTTTTTGTGTTGATACCGTCCATCTTAATCGGCTCGGTATGGAAGCCGTAAGGGGCTTTCCCGCCCATCTTGAAGCCCCGCTGGCTGCGGGAATAGTAAGCGTCCGTTACCCGCTTCTGTATGGTTTCTCTCTCAAGCTGGGCGAACACGATACAGATATTCAGCATCGCCCGCCCCATCGGGATGGAGGTATCAAACTTCTCCGTAGAGGACACAAACTCTACATTGTACTGTTGGAACAGCTCCATCATGTTAGCAAAGTCCAGAATGGAACGGCTGATACGGTCGAGCTTGTAAACCACGACCTTTGCAATCAAAAGAAACGGAGCTGCTGACACCTTTATTATACCGCCAGCAGCCCCGCAAATCAACGATGGCTTTGGAAAACCTTATGCCCCGGCTTCCTCTCTCTGCTGTTTGTCGGCATACTTGCGGAATACCTCATAAAGCTGCTGCTCCAGCTCCCGGCGTTTTGCCGCTTCCTGCTCCGGCGTGAACACCTGGGAGAGATTTTCCAGCGTGATTTCCTTTCCTTGAAAAGTCACCATTCTTTATTCAATTTCTTTTTCGGGTTCGATTTTTCTTGTGAAAATAGTAATTTTTCATGCAAAAATCGTATCATTTTGATACTATTTCATATATTGTTTATACGGTTGTATTTCTGGTGTACCCAAATTGTACCCACGCTATTTCTGTACACTATTCTTCATTATCAACGGTGTCATTTTTTCTATGAGTGCATCTGCGATACGTCTGCTTTTGTCATCAAGAATTTTCTTCTTTTGTTCACGTGCCCATTCTACAGCTTTTAACTGATCCTCCGGTCGTTCACTTAATACTACATGTTCTTCCATCATGATATGCACCTCCTTATCGCTTCTCATAGTTTATACCTACATTATAACAGCTTTTCACGAAATAGGATGCCAAATCATGTAAGTATTTCTATTTTAATAAACTTTACTCACTTTTCCATAATACTTGAATAATCTGAAAAAATATGGCACAACTCTATTTCTCCAGACTGTATCTGATACATACATTTATAACTTTCTGTTACATCTTTACTCTCTATAAATTCAAAATTACCATGCATTTGCTGACTCAAGTCTGCATTTTGAATTTCTTCAATTAATTTAACATTAGAAGATATATCAATCTTTTTTACTACAAATCCAAGCATTATGTTTCTACCATAGTACGAAGAGTATTTTTCTGTAACGAACCTTGCCACCCCCTCCTTTACATACTTTTTATTTAAATCAGATGAACCATCAATTCTCTTACATTCTGTAATATAATATGCATCATCTTTTTCAAAATCACTCTTTAACAAAATACGAATATCAACTCTTCCTATATGTTGTCCACTTCCGGCATAATTCTCTGGCACTTCAAGTTCAAATTTATACCCTGACATGCCATGAGCAGCCTTCTGCTTGTTCATATATTCTTCAAGCATGATACTTCTAATTTTATTTTCATCATTTGGTAACTTTAACTGCCTTTCCTCATAGTCTTTTACAATCAAAGCGCATATATCAAGAATATAGGTTATAATTTTTTCAAAATTTGCACGATATAATGCCCTTAAAATGTTTCTATTTAACATACCACTCATCTACAGTCCTCCTTCCCCAGAAGTACTGCATTTAGTACTTTATAACTATCTTTGATAGCCATTGCAGGATGCCAATTTTTAGCCTCTATAGGTTTTACAATTACAAACGAATCTTCCGAAAACTCTACAACATTTTTCGTTTGATAAAAACAATCATTCAATTGATAAATCATAAAGTTTGTTAATAAACTGACATCTTCATCAACATTATCAATAACAAAAATATCTTCTATCTGACTTGTAAAAGAGAGTTTTACTTGTACAGCTGCAAACTTTCCTTTTATATCTGGGTAAATAGTTATTTTATAATGCACATTGCTTTGTCCAAAATGTTCATCCCATATCTTAGATAATATTGATACATACTCTTTCATTGATTTTGCATCACATTTTGTTTCTTGATAGGTACCACAAAGCATTGGAATTTGAATAGATAAGGCATAATCAACAAAATAATTATCTTGTAAGCCATACATCCTCATAACGCATTGGTTTAAGGCTACTTGTAGTTCATTCCTATTTTTCCCCCATTCCTCTCGTTGCATTTTCTCCACCAATTCAACAAGTTCGTCATTATATACATATGGATAATTGCCCAATTCCTCCAGAAAAATTTGCTCTCTTTCTATTCCTGTTGAAGAACCCAACATTAGGTTAAAATATGAAAATAATGATGAGTTAAGTAATCCACATAAGTTCAATAATGTCTTCTTATCCTTTTCAGAACCCTTTATGCAGTTTATTGTTTCTCTATAAAGGAAATCACTTTCCGTATATACAGCTCTTATAGAATAATCCGCACAATCTAACCCCTTCTTAAAAAGAACATATGGTGCTTTATATATCTCCGGATTTCTCGGACGATGTATTTTGTCTTTATTAAAAATCGTATAGGCGCTTTCATTAAGATAGAAATGATCTAATGCTTCTTCAGAATCCAAGATTTTTCTACCTACCAAATTTGAAGAATCTTTTTTATCTCCATCATTATCTTGAAGCCCCTTTTTCATTATCAAATTATTTTGTGATGCAACATCCTTTATAGTACTAAAGTTTTTACGTACATTTTTAATCAGCTCAAAATCCCAGTATCCACCGTAAACCAAAATCTTCCACAATTCATCATTTTCCAAGAATAATGTCTGCTTCACATACTTAATATCATCTGGTTCTATCATAATAATTCCAAATAATTTCAAATATTTATTTGGTTTCAGGCTTATATATTCCACTTTATGATTCAATGAACTTTTTTTGCATAGAAAAGAAAGCACCGTTGCTGGAGCTACCGCGCCCTTAAAAATCTGTTTTCTTACAGCCGAAATTTCTAATACCTGTTCTAATTGTGTATTAGTCAATAATCTATTTCTCAAAGCTATTGAAGGACATTTTCCCTTATATAATATTTTTGAAGGAATTACTAAACTACATTCTGTATCTGAATTTCCAATTTCTTGAACCTTTAGCAAAAATGCCACACAAATTTCCCCATTTTGCGCAATAATCTTTCTATCAGCACAATATTTCTTATAATTCTGTTGTTTTACGCTTCCCCATGGTGGATTTCCTAAGATAAATTTAAAATCAACCTTTTCAATTGATCTCGTTTTCTGTTCATCAAAGAAATCACCAAAAAGAATATTCTCATTTTTTAGTAAAGGCAATCTAAACTGTTCTAAACTCTTGGGATCTTGATAATCAAAAAGTGTAACATAAATGGAGAAAATAGTAACATCCACAGCTTCCTCGTTATAATCTATCCCATATATATTATCTTTAACCAACGCATTAATTCTGTCTTTATCTTGTAAAAAACCATTCGAATCTGCATTCCTCTCCAATATCTTTTGAAGCGATTTAACCAAAAAAATTCCAGACCCACAAGAAGGATCTAATACCTTACATTCATTCTCATTAAAAAGACACCTTCCAACTGTTCGATTTACGATGTAATCCACTAAATATTCCGGTGTATAAAATGCCTTATCTCTGTCTTGCTTTTCTTTACCTAACAATATTTCATAGATATTGCTTATCAATTCAATAGGAATAATATTAAAATCATAAAATGGAAATAGACACAATTGACCCGTTTTCATTTCTTCCTTAGCCGTCAAAAAACTATGTAACACAGAAAGAGCCTCGTCTGTTATTTCACTCTTTTCCTTTTGCTCATCTACTTCAAACAGATTACCATTAAACCTCTCTTTTAAATATTTGATTAATTCAAAAAAATCATCTTTATTTTGAACAATATTAAGGAATATCTCTTGTGAGTGTTTAACATCATCGTTGAGTCCCATATACCCGATATTAACACCACGATCAATCAAATAACGAATAAACAATACCCTCAGCATTAATTTATTTGCAAAAGAAATTTTGTATTCGTTCTTCAACTTTTTGGTAATATATCTAAGATTATCAATTAAAAACTCATTTAAACTCTTTTTGTCCATACTTTTTTCGTAAAGGTCTAATGACAAACTGTTAGTCACATTCCAATACGAAAATGTATTTTTTTCATCACACTGACTTAGATCATATGTAACAATGTCTCGTAATCTAATTTTCTTATCAACACCCAGATCCATACTTCTTCCATTATAAATTCTAATGTAATTGCCTTCATCAGAAATTATAATTGGCATCTGTGCATTCCATATCTTTCCATGGAGTTCCACATCTGTCCTACTATCTAAATCATCAAAAAATACTGTAAGTACTCTTCCATCCACTACATAAACAGCATAAGGAGCCAATTCTTTCAAAACTCTTCTATCATGCCATGACAAATCAGTGCACTTATCAATCTTAGATAAATAGAAAAGTTTTTCCGAGCTATGATATCCTAATCTATGAATGACAGTTTCGATAGTCCTCATTTAATCGCCTCCTAAATTCATCCTTATAATTATTCATACAAAAATAATACAAACTCTAATGTCCAATAAACTGTTCTTAATCTAGTATTTCTTCCCTTTTGAGCAAAATTTGCATAAACACAAGGTAATTTTATCGCAAAACTACTTTTTCTACAATAACATATAAATGATTCGAGGGTCAAAACCACGTAAGTACGTAATCATCTGTACCTTGATTATTTAAAACACGCCGCCCATCGGGCGGCACATTTTATTTCTTCTCTTTGGTTCGAAATCCTTCCGGTAATTCATTTGACCATGGCAAAAGCCGGTTTAGATCATATGGCTTTGGAAAAGGTCCCATTTTGCGAAGCTCATCTAATACATAGGAAAGATATACATACGGCTTCAGTCCATTCAGCAGGGCCGTTTCAGCGATACTGTAAACAATAGCACTGGCATCTGCGCCACGGATACTCTTGGCAAACAGCCAATTCCGGCGGCCGACTGCAAAATTTTTGATTGCACGTTCCGCACTATTATTATCAATGCTCAGATGCCCATCATCCAAGTACCTGCGAAGATAGGTTTCCTGATTCAGCGTATATAAAATGGCATCACCAATAAGGGAAGATCTGTCTACAGAATCTTCCATCGAATGCAGCCATTCAAACAGGGCATCCACTACCGGACGCGACTGCTTCTGGCGTTCCTGATACCGTTCTTCTGGCGTCTTATCTTTGATCAGTTCCTCCACTTTATACAGGATTCCAATCCTCGTCATTGCCTGATATGCAACTGTTTCTTTCAGCTGCTCCTTTGTGAAATCCTTTTTTAATGCCGTGAGCGCAGCATCAAAACGGCGTCTCGCATGGGTAAAGCATCCGGTTACGGTGATGGAATCGTTCAGTCCATGATACGCCTGGTATCCATCACACGTCAGATATCCATGAAATGATTCGAGGGTCAAAACCACCTCGTAAAAAACGGTTTGTACCTTGAAAATTTCACATAAACGATTTTAAATTAAAAAATGGGATTTTATACGTGCTATTCCGTGTATCAAGTGCCTGTTTCCAGCCAATACCCTAGGCAATTTCCGGATTTAAGGCGCACTTTTCCAGGCTGCCTAAATATTTGAGCAGCTTACGGAAATTTAATGCCCCGATTTTAAATCCAAAGAGGTGCTTCATTCGGATCCTGCCCCTGACCGGCATAGTGTCGATATTATATTTTCGACGAAGTGTGGATGGTATTGTTTCAACACCATTCCTTACCTTTGACAGAAATTTAAACTGCCATGTCCCGGTAAAGCGCTGAGCCTTTGCCCTTTCGTGCGATCCCTTTAAAATATAAACGGCACTTGTTTTATTAGAAGTCTTTGGTTTGCACTGGTCCTTGTATGGACAGTTTTCGCATTTATTTTTAGGAAAAGAAGCTCTTACTTTTCCGGTACTTTTTACAATGGAAGAACTCTTAGGCTGATTCCCGGCAGGACACAGCAGAATCCGGGTTCCGTCTTCTGAAAACTGAAAGTCTGCACAGATATCCCTGGCATCTCTTCCAAGAAGATCTGTTGTAACAAGATCAATGTTCTTATCATCAGCAAGCTGACGGTTGGCTTCACTGCTGTAAGCACCATCTGTAACCAGGGTATTACGCCCGGGTGTACGTTCAACAGATTCCAGGTGTTCCTTGAGAAAATCACTGTCACTGTGTGTATTTGCATCAAACTGATAATCAGTTATGATGGACTTGTCTTCACCTACAGACTCTGTTACGTTTGAAACATAGCCCCGATGCTGTTTTCCCGCTTTTTCACGGTAAGTGGCTTCCGGATCAGAAGGGTTTTGCAGCATGGAAGAATTCATACTGCCATCTTCTTTTGTTTTCAGGCGCAGGGCATCATCTTCTCTGACCACCTGTTCTGAAAATGCACGGACAAGAAGCTGGTATTCCGGCACACCGTCATAGCCGCCGTTACATTTCTTGATAAGACTGTCAGCATCTGACAGAATGGTCCGGAGTCTCTGGCCATAATCCTCCTTGCGCTGCCGGTAAATGACTTTATTATAATCGTCCGGATTATAGTAATGCTCCAGTCCTTCCAGCTTGTCATCTTCATTATGTTTATGAAGATATACAACAAGATCTGAGACACAGGTATATAACAGTTCCATCCGGCTCAGACGCTTGATATTGGAAGCGACCATGAGGGAATCCATACGCTGGATCTGTCCATTTATTTTCATGATTTTTGCCATTTCACCTGAAAGCCCGATAATGGTTTCATAGATAAGATCTGTACCTGTGGCAAGTTCGTAAGTGTAACAGCGTTTACGAAAGCGGCTCAGCGTTTTATCGGAAAGCGGCTGTTCTTCAAAACTTGTTGTATGGAGTGCATACTGAAACCGGACATCAAAAGCAAGCGACTCAACCATTTCGTCATCGGTCAGGTTTAAAAGTTCTTTGAGAATAAGAGCTCCGGCACATACATTGACAGGTGTGTTTGGACGTGATGCTTTATCACTGTACAGACATAAAAACGGCTTTCGTCAATCTTAGGAAATATTTTCTCTGCGAATGGTTTAGCCCATGATTTTTCAAGCATGCGTTTTCACGGTCTGTAAGACCGAATAAAGCATCATTTAATGTAATCTGTTGACTATCATTTGATTTAAAAGACATAAGTGGTTTCCTCGCTTTCTTATGCTTATATAATACCACTTATGGCTGACAAAATCCTCATTTATGTGAAGTTTTCAAGGTACAAATTTATGGTTATAAGGTATCCTTGCCGGAATACCTTTTGCCCCTCAAATCATAACATAGAACAGATGGAACCTGTGTGTGCCGAAGTCTTTCCGGGTAACAGCATCGATGCGAGTTCGTATTCTGCATTTATCCGTGATAATGACATCCGAAAAGGAATCATCGTTGCCGATAAGGGATTCCCACCCAGCAAGATCAAAGGGGAACTGGCCGAAAGACCGGAACTCCACTTCCTGACACCGATCAAAAGAAATGATCTCCGGATCCCCGATAATGACATGCTGTCTTTTGAGGGTGTTCTTGAGGGCATCGAAGGCCATGTCGTTTATAAGAAAAAACAGATCAAGGGTGGGCGTTTTCTCTACTCCTACAGAGATGCCAGAAAAGCAGCCATTGAAGAAGCTGATTACCTGACAAAGACTGAAAACAAAAAAAACTTTGAGCCCGAGAAATACAACAAAAAGTCTTCATTATTCGGCGTGATCGTTTTTGAAAGTGACCAGGATCTTGATCCTAAAACCGCATATCAGTGTTACGATGACAGATGGCTGCTTGAACTTGTATTTAACCGATACAAAAGTGATGACTGCCTTGACAAGACAAATGTCCAGGATGATTTCTCTGTTATCGGGTCAGAATTCGTAAATTTCATCACTACAGTAATGACGTGCCGGATTATCCGTAAAGCCACCAGAGCCGGTCTCCTAAACAAGATGAGCTACGGCGATCTGATGGATGATCTGTCAAGTGCATGGCGAAAGGCCAATGCACCTCAGAAGCCAAAAACAGATGATGGCTGCTGGGTTCATACACTGCAGATCGTTTTTGAAGAACTCGAGGCACTCGGTCTTTCAGAACCCGTCCATAAGCCTGAACCAAAGAAGCGGGGACGCAAGAAAAAAGAGCCCGAAGCGTCAAAAACCAAACGTCCAAGAGGGCGTCCAAGAAAGGATGCTAAACAGTCTGTCGGACTTCTATAGTCCGACAGACTGGGAATGTTTTATTTAAGTCTCTATGATACTAAATCAACGATTACTCGATGATAGTAGCAACACGTCCTGATCCTACAGTACGTCCACCCTCACAATATTTGAATACCGTTTTACTGGGTATTTTATATGGTTTAAGGTGTTGAAAACGGCATAAATGCGTTGGTTTTGGATGGAATATTTTTATTTGCATGATTTCTTGGCACCGGAATGGCACCAGTAGTAAATGATTATAACTCCCCGACAATTATATTATTGTACGGAATATTTTTTATATCATCATATTTGATAATAACCCTTCGTGTATATGGCTTTTTTTCTATATTCTCATATATCATCTCTATATCAAAATCATAAATTTCATACTGTAAAGTCGTTTCATCTGAGATAAACAATTTTACAAAAAATACTCTATCAATTTCTTTCATGTATGAATCTGCCAAAACCATCTGAAACACTGCATTAGTAGTTGCTTGAACAAGTATTCTATTTTTCCCTTCTTTATTATTTGGATCCCACAAATCATATCTCCTCGACATACTATTAGTCACTTTCCACATATTGCATTTCAACGCTATTATACTTTCAACCAAATCAATGGGAAACATTATTTTTCTCCCCTTTAACAATGCAATTTGTGAATTTAAGTCGATCCACTTTTGATATATTTCTTTAAATACTTTTTTATCTCCTTTGTCAAATGCAATAACATTTCCGACAATTTCTTCATTTGCAAATTTACTATTTATTGTTATTTCGTGCATACTATTCTTCCTCCTTATCATTTTGAATTAAGATAGATAAGCCAACAACTTGAACGTATCTCTGTAGAATATTTAGACACTCCGAATATAAATAATCTAAAGAACCTGCTTCCTTCATTGTAATCACAATAACCGCAATACACACATCATCTACAATATAAGGAACTCCTAGGATTGTATTATATGATCTACCCTGCTTTTCCATAAAAATGTCTCCTAGTTTTCTTTCATCTATATTTGGAATATATAATACTTTCTTTTCCTTAAAAACGTTACCAACAAATGATTTCCTTTTATATTCCAATTTTTTCATTTTAGCAACTGTATGATAATTTGAAAGTCTTATGGTATATGTTTCCTTTTGTTCTTTCTTAGATTGGAATAAAGAGACATTTATGTTTTCGCCATCTTTCGTACTCGTATTATCGATAACGATATTTTTTATCTTGTCCATATATTGCATTATAAAACTGTCAGAAATTTTACTTTCTACAGATATGTATGATGCAATTTTTTTATAATACTCATCTAGCTCTTCATATTTTCTATTAGCATACTGCGCTATTGCTAAAGTCTTTTCCACATATTCTCTTTCAGCTTCAATTTCATCTAAACTGCTATTGAAATTATTTTCTAAATCTTCCGCTCTCTTTTTAAACTTTCTTTTCATTCTCAAATAGTTAATCCAAATTACTATTATTGATACAATAAAAGATATTAGTCCAACTACAATATTTCCATACTTCTGTAAAAAATCAATTGTAAAAAAGTCCGTAAGCATATCCTTGAGCCATGACAAAACTGCAATGCCAAAGCCAGAAAATGCAGTTGAAATAATTAGCTCCCACGGAATTTCTTTCTTTTCCTTCACGTACTCCAATCTCCTATCTTATGATTAATCTAAGAAAAATATTTTTGTTTACCACTCGTCGGTTTATCCGGAATGGTCATTGTTAAAATTCCATCCTCTATTAAACTCTTCAAATATTTCCTTTTAAATGACGTTCTGCTCTTTTCGCCAACATACTCCATCATCTCCTGCACTGTTTTAGGTTCTCGGCAGAACTCAACCAACATCTTAACCACATCATGACCATTTTGGTTAAGTTTCGGCTGACCATGTAATAAACGTAAATATGAATCACATGCTTTACACAAAACCATTATTCCGGCTTCATTAATCTCGTATTCCGGCAACGGTCCACCATACTTTTCACAGGCTTCTCGTATTTTTTCAAAACCACGTCCCCATGCTTCAATCATTCCACTTTTAAAGAATACACTAGCAAGCTTCGGGTTATACGGTTTTGATGAATGCTTTTGAAATAATTTTTCAGTAGATGAAAGATTTTCCGGCATCTCACCATCATTCCAAATGTACATTTTGTCTTCATACACACTAATTTGGATTGGATTGCAACTACTATAATCCTTGTGTACAATAGCATTCAATAAAATCTCTCTGAAGGCATCTTTATGAAACATAAATTGCTCCGTTCTTTGAATGCCTTCATAGTTAATTAATGCCTTCATGTACTTTGTATAAACCAAATCTACCGTATTATCAACCTGTTCAATAAGAGAACCATGCACTTCATCTTGATATTTTAAATCGGAATCGGATTCACCAAAATATCCAATCTTTATATAAGCTCCGGTCACCCATTTTTCTGGATCTCTATAAAATGCTAACATAGCTGCTCGCATAAGATACCCCTCATCATCAATTAGGTGAAGATTATCCATCAATATAGCATCCTCTACATTGGTTTCTTCTTCTGTAAGTCTTCCCCTCTTAATGGCTTTTTCTTTAAATAAAGAAATAGCCTCTTTCTTGAGATCCTCAATTTTAAGTTTTGGAATAGGCATGCCATCCCATGTTCTGCCTTGTGACTTAAGAATTGCCTTATCCAATTCCTTGCCGGTAATGGTACGCATTGTACTTCCAGATCTATAGAAATACTTTCCATGGTAACTAATTAAAGAAGGATATTTATCTACTATAATTTCAATATACTCTAATGAACCCTCAAATAATAAGTTAACATCTGCCACAATTCCCATTGTATCAGTGTTTTTGCATGGAATACTCTCTAATAACGATTTCGTTTTCTTCTTGTCCAATCCAACAGTCTCGCCTTTGTCATTTTTTCCAATATACAAAGTTCCTCCGTAGGCATTTGCATATCCGCAAATCCACTCTAAATATTCATCGTGCCATGATTCTTTCCATTCAACTGTTTGATGTTCTGGCATTTACATCCCCCCTGCTTTCTTTTTCTTCTATGACGCACATCCTTATAGTATCTATTACGAGCCATATCCTTTAATTCTGATTCAAAATGCTTTATATAGTTTGCTATCTCTGGAAATATATTGGAATCAATTTGTCTCAAAGCACATAACATACCATTCAACTTTTCTATTTCCACAATACTATTCTCTTCTTTACACTTCTCATACTGGTCCAAAATCTGCTTTCTTTTTCGATTCAACACCAGGATATTGCCATTTCTAATTCCAACACCTGTAACTTCCTTAGTGGTATTGGCTTGATAATAATGATCCTTTTGAATCTTTGCTTTTAAACCGCTCCTTCTTAATTGATAATCAACCTTCTCTCTTAATTCCTTTTTTATAGGTTTACTTGATGAAAAGGTCATGTCATCAACATATAATGTAAAATCACATCCATACTGTTCAGCTATAGCTTGTATATTCTCAAACATATGAGAAAAAGTCCAGTATACAATTAGCTGGCTTGATGGACTTCCCGTAGGAAGTTTATTATTATATGATACTAAATCCGTCATTATCCAAGCAATATCATGTGACATCGAAAACACATCAACAAACATTTTGTATATCTGTGAACGTTTTGTCGAATCATAAAATTGAGATATATCCATAGTTTTTACAAATGCATTATCTCTATGCTTCTCCGCATTGTTAATATAGCTACAATGCTTTTTCCCTGTCATCACCCAATCTGGCGTTTGAATTCTCGAGAGTAACTTGCAAATCCTTTTCTGGATTCTTTTTAGTTCTTCTTCCGGAACTGCATAATAGCGCTTGTCTTTGCCATTCGATTTCAATCTCGTAAACTCATGATATGAAAAAGAATGTTCTTGCTTAAAATAATGCTCTGGCAAATTTAATAATTTTGCCAATTTTCTCCGATTTCTCATTCTAAACAACGGACTAGCCTCTAAACAATTGGTATCATTCATTATCAAACTCCCCTACTTTCTCAGGTATTTTTAATAATTTCATTCCTGCTCGGGCTACTCTCTGCTTCTGATCCATGTTAGTAGAATCATTTTCCAAGGATTCTGCAAATAACAATAATGTTGATTTTTTCATATCAAACACTTTAGCATATTTTTCTAGCACATCCATGGTTGGTTGCTTTTTATTATTCTCTAATTCGGATACATAACTTTGAGACAATTCCATAACTTTGAGACAATTCCAACATTTCTGCCAATTCTGCTGATTTATATCCGTTAAAAATTCTTAAAAGCCTTAATGCTTCTCCCATCTCTTCACCTCAAAAAAAATAGATTAGTTGGTATTAGAATAGGTTATCTAAAAATAACTCAATAATTATTAGAGCATTCTTAATCTTAGAATTTAATTCTATCATTACGCTTCCTCCGTAAATCTTAGAATCACATCATATTCAGATGCAATTTGCTTATAATAATCAATATTACTTATATCGACATTACTCGCAGGTATCTCTAATATATACTGCCCTTCAGTTCTTGCCCATCAAGTTCAGGATATGCATTTGATCTGATTTTTGTTCCTTCGGAATATTTTTGTGAGAACTCCGATAAATATCCTCTATAGGTTTCTTCAGTAATTTTATCCAAATCTGTAGCCTTTCTAGAAATAATTTCTCTAGCATCTGGGGCATACGAATCCAATCTTTTTCCATTTTCCAAATATACTTCGTGGTAATCATAAATATCTGCTTCACGTACTGTTCTATTAAAATTATTTCCTCTTGCTATAGGTGATTCTTTAGTCCAGTAATCACTTGCTTTTTTCCATTCTAATCTATCCTTGGGTATTTGTCCCTTACTTATTTTTCTATGTTATATATGCCTGATAGTTATTTTCTAACGTATCATCCGCAAATTCCCCCATGTCATCTAATAGATTAGCATCTAAACCACTCTCAAGAGCCTCACGCATCGC
>OAWC01000862.1_pt1 | contig 14025 bp, 13 predicted proteins | sample 1495331 | NCBI WGS metagenome assembly OAWC01 (sample SAMEA2580115, study PRJEB22360) | human gut metagenome | biome: human gut; feature: human-associated habitat; material: faeces | place: Denmark | collected 2008/2010
AAAAGAGTTTTTGAAAAAATCGAAGTTTGATACAAAATATATGTATCTCATTTTAACCTATGGCAACAGTGCAAGCGACTGCCCTGAGTTTACATATAACGAGTTTAAGGCTCTAGGTATCAACTTTGATTATATAGATACCGTTCACTGCGTTGATAATTACCTGCCTGTTTTTGATATGGCAGAAGAAAAGAAAATTGACAAAGATACAGATGTTCAAATTGCACATATAATCAAGAATATCAGACTAATGAAAAAAGGTGTTCCAACTGCAACAGACGCAGACAGGAAACTCCACAAGCAAGTGGCAACGCTGAATAAAATCATTCCGTCATTTAATAACGGCAAGATGATTAAAATAACCGATAAATGTATCGGCTGTAAGGTATGCGAAAAGGTTTGCCCGACAGGCAATATAATTGTGCTGACGGATTACGCACAAAGGCAAAGCAAAAAATGCGAATACTGCCTTGCCTGCGTTCACGCTTGCCCTCAAAAGGCAATTATCATTAAGCACGAGAAAAACAAAAACGAGCGATACAGGAATGAAAATGTATCACTCGATGAAATAATAAAATCAAATTTTCAGGATAGGAGAGAAAGCTATGAATAATTTTATTTTTGAAAATTCGTCAAAGGTATATTTCGGTGAAGGCTGCGTAAAAGAATATCTTTCAAATATTCTTTCAGCTTACGGCGACACAGTTATGCTCTGCTACGGCGGTGGCTCGATTAAGAAAAACGGCATTTATGACGAGGTTATAACCGTACTCAAAAAAGAAAACAAGGCAGTTGTTGAGTTTAGCGGTATTCCGTCAAACCCGACCTACAGCAAGGTGCTTGAGGGGGTTAAGCTTGCTAAAGAAAGCAACGCCGATTTGATTCTTGCAGTCGGCGGCGGAAGTGTTATGGACTGCTGTAAGGCAATTTCACTCGGTGCAAAATATGACGGCGACATTTGGGCTGACTTTTGGGCAAGACCGGGTGTAGTTGATTTTGAACCGTTGCCGCTTGGTATTATCGTTACCGTTTCGGGCACGGGCAGTGAATGTAACGGCGGTGCCGTAATCACAAACGAAGAACTTAAAATAAAAACAGGCAAAGATTATCCTCAGCTTAACGCAAAATTCGTTATGCTTGACCCGACATATACTTACAGCGTGCCTAAATTTCAAATGGTATCAGGTGCTTTTGATACTCTTTCACACATTATGGAAATCTATTTCAGCGAGCCGAATGAAAGCAATGTATCGGACGATATATCCGAGGCTCTTATGAAAAATGTTATCACCAATTTGCGTGCCGCTATCAAAAATCCCGAGGACTACACAGCAAGAAGTAACCTGATGTGGGACGCAACAATGGCAGAAAACCGCATCATCAAACTTGGCAAAAAGACGGATTTTGAGTGCCACCAAATGGAGCATCAGCTCGGTGCATACACTAACTGCAATCACGGTGCAGGTCTTGCCGTTCTTCACCCTGTTTATTACAGACATATTTGTAAGTCAGGCGAAAAGAAATTTGCTCAGTTTGCAGTTAATGTTTGGGGTATTTCAAAGGACGGCAAAACAGACGAAGAGCTTGCAAAGGCAGGTGTTGAGGCCCTGGCAGATTTTATTAAGGAAATCGGTATGCCGACAACCTTTAAGGAGCTTGGTATTGAAGAAAACATCAACCTTAAAGAAATTGCAGACTCATGCGGCATTGTACCGGGTGCATACAAAAAGATGACACACGAAGAAATTCTTCAAATTTTTGAAGAATGCAAATAACTATTTAATCTAAATCTAATTTTAGATATTTAAATTTTCAAACAGAAAAGGAGTAATCAGTATGGAATTTATAAAATTAAACAATGGCGTAGAAATGCCAATGCAGGGTATCGGAACATTTTTGCTGTCCGCTGACGAGGCAGAAGCATCTGCAACCTACGCTCTCAAAAACGGATGTCAGCTTATTGATACGGCAAATGCTTATTGCAACGAAAAGGCAGTAGGCAGAGCAATGAAAAACGCAGGCATTGACCGAAAAAATATTTTTCTTGAAACAAAGCTTTGGCCGTCATTTTATGAGCAGGACGATGCAGTAGACAAAACGCTTGAAAGACTTCAAACAGATTATATCGATTTGCTTTTAATTCATCAGCCTGCCGGAAACTACATTGCAGGATATAAGCAAATGGAAAAGGCATACAAGGAAGGCAAGGTTCGTGTAATCGGTCTGTCAAACTTTAACGAAAAGCAGATTTGCGAAATCCTAAATATCTGCGAGGTTAAGCCGTCCGTTCTTCAAACCGAGGTGCACCCGTATTATCAGGAAAAGGAACTTAAAAAATTCCTTTCTCACGAGGATATTAAAATTCAGGCTTGGTATCCGCTGGGTCACGGTGACAGTGCGCTTCTTAACGAGCCACTCTTTAAGAGCCTTGCTGAAAAATACGGCAAGTCAACAGCTCAAATCATTCTTCGTTGGCATATTCAGGATGGCAACATTATTATTCCGGGTTCAAAGAACAGCGACCATATCAAGGCTAATTTTGATATTTTTGATTTTTCACTTACTGATGAAGAAATGGCAAAAATATCATTACTTGATAAGGGTGTAAGATATTATACCTCAACACCGGAAATGCTTAAAAAGTATGCCGAGATGATACCGCCTGTTGACGAGCAAAAATAATTAAACTAAAGGAGATTAAGATTATGAAAAAATTAACCTCAATTCTTTTGGCACTTGTGCTTGTGTTTTCTTTCGCAGCTTGCTCTAATAATTCGAGCGACAATTCAAATACAAACCCAAGCACTTCACAAACGGCAGATACTTCAAAATCCACCGATGAAAATACCCAAAATTCTAATACAAGTTCAAAAATATTAGTTGTTTATTATTCTGCAACAGGTAGCACAAAAGCTGTTGCAGAAACTATAGCCGACACTTCCGGAGCAGATTTGTTTGAGATTACACCTGTTGACCCTTACACAAGCGATGACCTTAACTGGACTAATGACAGCAGCCGTGTAAGTGTTGAGCACAACGACGAAAGCAAGCGTGATGTACCACTTACAAAGACTACGCCCGATAATTGGGCAGATTATGATACAGTATTTATCGGCTATCCGATTTGGTGGGGCATTGCTGCTTGGCCTGTAAACAATTTTGTTAAGGGCAATGATTTCAGCGGCAAAACCGTTATTCCGTTTTGCACATCAACATCATCAGGCTTAGGTCAGAGTGGTGACCTTTTAGCTGATATGGCAGGCACAGGCAATTGGCAGGACGGCGAAAGATTTTCTTCAGGTGCTTCATCAAGCAAGGTTGAATCTTGGGTAAACGGTCTTGACCTTAAATAAAATCCGCAAATTTACAGTTGTGCTTTTGGCGGTTACTGTTACGGTGACTACGCTTTCAGCTTGTTCAATTAAAAGCAATTCTCCGAGCAGTTATACAACAAATACAACAGCCGAAAGCTCGTCAAAAGCACAAGCTACTCAGCCTGCCGAACAAAATTATGCCGTCACAAACGGCACGGACACTTACCTTGACTTTAGCGTTAACAATATTTTGCACAGTGCAAATAACAGTGATATTCATTTTAATATTTATGTTCCGAAAACTTATGACGGCAGTAAGGCTTACGCTCTTTTCATCACCTTGTCCGGTTATGAGGGCTTGTACTTTCAAGGTGTCGGTGTAAATATCCGTCAGGAAAACTTTGGCTTTGAGGCACAAAAATATAACAGTAATATGATTGTTGTCGCACCTCAGTTAAACGGCTGGGACGAAGACTCGGCAGATGAAACTATCGTCCTTGTTGAATATCTTTTGTCTGCCTACAATATAGATAAATCAAAGGTTTATATAGAGGGCTATTCAGGTGGCGGCGAAACTGCATCGCAAGCAGTCGGCAAGAGACCTGATTTGTTCACGGCATATTTGCAGGTCAGCTCTCAATGGGACGGAGAATATGAAAGCGTTGCAAAAGCAAAACTGCCCGTTTATATAGCTATCGGCAGAGATGACGAATACTACGGCTCGAAAAAATCTCAAAATGCCTACGATACGCTCTATAATCTCTACAAAAAGCAAGGCTTGACCGATGATGAAATCAACAAAATTCTTGTTCTTGATATTAAAGAAAGAGATTATTTTACAAGCCGAAACGCTCCAAACGAACATGGCGGAGGCGGACTTTTCGCCGAGGACGATACCGTTATGTCTTGGCTTTTCGGCGAACATTAAATTATTAAAAGAGGTAATATTATGAAAATTCTTTTTATTAACGGCAGTCCGAACGAAAACGGAAATACTGCTAATCTTGCCTCAATTCTTTTGAACGGCAAGGAATACGAAACACTTAATTTAACTAACTTCACAATCGGCTCATACGGTCAAACTTTACCTTATGACGGACTTGACAAAGTGATTGAAAAAATGAAAGAGGCTGACACAATCGTTATCGGTTCTCCGCTTTATTGGCACAATATTTGCGGCTCTGTTCGCAATGTTTTAGACCGTTTTTACGGAAAGGTTGACGAGAGCGAGCTCTTAGGCAGAAAGCTTTATTTTGTATTCCAAGGTGCGGCACCCGAAAAGTGGATGCTTGACGCAGGCGAATACACGATGAAACGCTTTGCCGGACTTTACGGTATGGAATATATGGGAATGGCAACGAACGCCAAAGAGGCTGAAGACTTAAACAAAACCGTATGAATTCTAAAACAAAATTAAAACTAAAGCCGATAATTGATATTTTAATGACATTTGCTTTGCTTCTTTTGATGTCCTACGAACTTTTAGGCTCGACTGCACACGAAGTAATAGGTGTTGTTATGTTCGTGCTTTTTGTCATTCATCACGCACTCAATATAAATTGGGCAAAGCATTTAGCAAAAGGCAGGCAGACACCTATAAGAATTTTTCAAAACATTCTTGTCCTGCTTGTACTTGTATCATTTATCGGTTCAATCGTCAGCGGTGTAGTTGTTTCAAGGCATTTATTCACTTTTTTGAATATAAAATCAACTTATATGGCTAACAGAATCCACATGCTTTCTGCATATTGGGGATTTATATTTATGTCGCTACACCTCGGACTTCATTTCAATATGATTTTGCTAATGATAAAAAAGAAAAAGGAACTCTCACCAAAAATGAAGACTGCTTTCAAAATAATATTCATACTCATTTTTGCATACGGAATTTACGCATTTTTCAAACGGGATATAGCATCTTACCTGTTCCTGAAAAATCAGTTTTTCCTCCTTGGCGATAACGAACACCTACTGCTTTATCTCTTTGACTATATGTCAATAATGTTTTCCTTTGCAACATTGAGCCACTTTGTTTTTTCAATATTAAAGTCGAATACAAAAAGCGGGTCTTAGGGTGTCCCTAACGAGAAAATTACCGTTTGGATAACCAAATGGTCTGCTCGCTAAGATTATGCATTGCAACTTGGCAAATAAAATTTAAGGCACAGCCTACGGAAATTTTCTCCGTAAGTTGTGCCTTTTTCTCATTTATAAATCACTTGTTCATTAACGATTTCTGTTGCTCTGTTGCGAATAACTACCGCCTATATTTTCAAAATTTGTTTTTCATATCGAAGCCTCCTTGTATTTAATAATTTAATTATACTGAATACAAAATGAAAAGACGAATATGCGAATTTCTGATACAGAAAAAGGCTCTGACCTTTTACAGTCAAAGCCTCATCTGCCATTGCAATGCCTTAGTTTTATTCAGTTTTATCATACTGTCTTATCAAACCTCAGCATTTATAGATGAGGATTTATTGCCAGTACCATTATTTGTACAATTAACAAAAAAGTTTGTATTTGTTCTGTAAATATGATATATTTAGTTTATAATAATATACAATCAGGAGAATGAAAATGGACACTAAAAAGGAACAAGAGCGTGACGAGCTTCACCGTGCTATATGGGCAATCGCAGATGACTTGCGTGGCTCTGTTGACGGATGGGATTTCAAGTCTTATGTGTTAGGATTTATGTTCTATCGCTATATAAGTGAAAATCTTACGAACTATATCAACAAAGGCGAGCACGCTGCAGGCAATGCCGATTTTGATTATACCGTTTTGTCGGATGAAGAAGCAGAATTTGCAAGGGAGGACCTTGTAAATGAAAAAGGCTTTTTCATCAAACCGTCGGAGCTTTTTTGCAATATCAGAAAGAAAGCACCTAATGATGATAACCTTAACGAAACACTTGAAAAAGTGTTCCGTCATATCGAGGAGTCTGCGCAGGGTGCTGACAGTGAAGATGATTTTGCAGGCTTGTTTGATGATATTGATGTAAATAGCAATAAACTCGGCGGTACGGTTATCAAGCGTAATGAAAGGCTTGTTAAAATCATTAACGGTGTCGGCGATTTGCAACTTGGCGATTATCAAGATAATACCATTGACGCATTTGGTGACGCTTATGAGTTCCTTATGGGTATGTACGCATCTAATGCCGGTAAAAGCGGTGGCGAATACTTTACTCCTCAAGAGGTTAGCGAACTTCTTACCCGTATTACAGTTGCAGGCAAAACCGAGATCAATAAGGTTTATGACCCTGCTTGCGGTTCAGGTTCTCTTTTGCTTAAGGCTGCTAAAGTCCTTGGCAAAGACGCTGTTCGTCAAGGCTTTTACGGTCAGGAAATCAATATAACTACATACAACCTTTGCCGTATCAATATGTTTTTGCACGATATTGATTACGATAAATTTAATATTGCTAACGAAGATACGCTTATTAATCCACAACATTGGGATGATGAGCCTTTTGAAGCTATCGTGTCTAATCCGCCTTATTCCATTAAGTGGGAGGGTGATGATAACCCTGTCCTTATCAATGACCCTCGTTTTTCTCCTGCCGGTGTGCTTGCACCAAAGTCAAAGGCTGACCTCGCTTTTATTATGCACTCGCTTTCTTGGCTTGCAACTAACGGTACTGCCGCTATCGTTTGTTTTCCCGGCATTATGTACCGTGGCGGTGCAGAAAAGAAAATCAGAAAATATCTTGTTGATAACAACTTTATTGATGCAATTATTCAACTTCCCGATAATCTTTTTTACGGCACTTCAATAGCAACCTGCATTATGGTGCTTAAAAAGTCAAAGAGCGAAAACAGCACTCTTTTTATCGACGCATCAAAAGAGTTTGTTAAGGTTACCAATAACAATAAGCTGACCGACGAGAATATTGAAAAAATCGTTTCAACCTGCTATGAAAGAACAGAAATCGAATATTTTTCAAAACTTGTTCCAAATGACGCTATCGCCGAGGAAGATTATAACCTTTCCGTTTCAACCTATGTTGAGCAAGAGGATACTTCCGAAAAGATTGATATTACTGAACTCAATGCTCAAATTGCCGAGATAGTAGCAAAAGAAAACGCACTCCGTGCAGAGATTGATAAAATCATTAAGGAGATTGAGGGATGAAATGAGTATTAAAAATTATATACATAATATAAATTTTTATGGGGCGGATAACACTTTATTAGATTGTCCGGATGTTAGTTATAAATATAATGCTGACACTTATGATATAACCAAATTATTTTTGATTATAATATCAACAATTCTGTTAATCATATCGATAATTGTGATAGTATTCTGTAAAAACGGAAGTGTACAAACAATTGCGTCTGCTGTCTTAGGTGGAGTTATAAGTACAATAATATGGTTAATTACTGCTTGGCATACAGATAAAACTAATTCTGAACTTAGTAAAATAGAACAACGATTATATACCGTTGATAAATTGTTAAATTCAGTAAATTCTACAACAAATATAGTTAATCCTGTTACATTAGAAATTAAAAAAGCAAGCGAAAATGACTTTAAAGTTAGATTTTTGAAGTATGTGCAAATGCTTGAAAATCTTAAATCAGAAAAAGAAATTGATAGTTCTAGATTTACTGTAAAATGGTTTGATGGCAGGGAATGTAGTGTTAATAAGTTTCTTGAGTCGTTTGAGGAAATGATGAATATGCATACGCAAATAATAATTTCTCCTGAAAATATAAATGTTTTGAATTATAATGAGCATATGCTTGCTACAAATCTACAACAATTAAAGGATAAATTGCAAAGGCAAAGGTTATATGTAATATGTGGTGATGCTCCAGCATCAAAGGCAAACCTCAAAAATAGAATTCGCTTGAAAAATTTTTTTGAAATGTTTAATAGGAATGAGAATAATGAATAAACTTGAAGAACTTATAAACGAACTTTGCCCTAATGGGGTGGAATATAAAAAGATTGGTGATGTTTGTGATATACTTAGAGGAAAAAGGTTAACAAAAAAAGAATTATCAGATGAAGGCAAATATCCGGTACTTCATGGCGGCTCTTCGCCAATGGGATATTATAATGAATACAATAGAAAAGCGAATACAACTGTTGTTGTAAATACTGGCAATGCAGGAAGTGTCTTTTTCTATGATAAAGAATTTTGGTCATCTGATGCTTGCTTTTCTATTTATCCAAAAGATTGTTTACGAGATAAATTTATTTTCTTTTTTCTTTCGTCAAATGAGCACAAATTAAAAAGTAGAATTAGATACGGTGCAATGCCAACGATTGATTCATTGGCTGTTGAAACTATAAAAATTCCTGTACCGCCTTTAGAGGTGCAGGATGAAATTGTCAAGATACTTGACAATTTCACTTTGCTTACAGCAGAGCTTACAGCAGAGCTTACAGCAAGGCAAAAACAATATGCCTTTTACAGAGATTATCTTTTAGATTTCAGCGACGAAGATGTAACAAAGAAAACTCCTGATATTGATTGTTCAAATGTTGAGTATATAAAGTTAAAAGATGTTTGTAAAATTGGAGATGGATTGCATTCTACCCCTATTTATGATAATAATGGAAGCTATTATTTCATTAATGGAAATAACTTAGAAAATGGACGAATTACATTTACAGAAAACACTAAAAGAATTAATATTAGCCAATATGAAAGGTACAAAATAGAATTAGATGATGCTACTATTCTTATGTCTATCAACGGTACCATTGGTAAAATTGCATTGTACAATAGAGAACCAATTATTTTAGGTAAATCGGTAGCGTATTTTAATGTAAATGAAAGAATACTCAAAAAATATTTGTACTATCTATTACAGACAAATCGTTCAAACGCTTATTATGAAAAAAATTTAACAGGTTCGACTATTAAGAATTTAGGATTAAAAGCGTTGAGAGAATATCAAATACCACTGCCTCCCATTGATGTGCAAAAAAACATAATTAAAATTCTTGACCGATTTGATAAACTCAATAACGATATGTCAGAGGGTTTGCCTGCCGAGATCGAGGCACGCAAAAAGCAATATGAATACTATCGTGATACTTTATTGTCGTTTGACGATAAGGCTTGTTCACAAATTGTTAAAGTAGAGAGAGAGAGCTAACACGCAGTAAAGCGATAAAGTGGCTTAAATTGTGTGATATTGCCGATATTGGAACAGGCAGTAGTAATACAAATGAGGCTCTTGAAGTTGGAAAATATCCTTTTTATGTTCGTTCGCAAGATGTGAAAAGAAAAGATACTTATGAATTTGACGAAACAGCAATTATTACTTCAGGTGATGGTGTTGGCGTTGGTAAAATATTTCACTTTGTTGAGGGCAAATATGCTTTACATCAAAGAGCGTATAGAATTCATATTACAGATGAAAATGTTTTACCTAAGTATTTTTTCTATTATATGAAAGCTACATTTTTAAATTATATTGAAAAAAACTCGTTTCATTCGTCAGTTACTTCGGTTAGAAGACCTATGCTTAATAATTATCTTGTTCCCGTTCCGCCACTCGAAGAACAAGAACGCATTGTATCTATACTCGACAGATTTGATAAACTTTGCAACGACATCAGCGATGGACTTCCTGCCGAAATCGAAGCAAGACAAAAGCAATACGAATATTATCGTGATAAACTTTTATCTTTCAAGGAGAAAAATCATGCATGATTTTAAAGAAAAAATATATATAATTGCCTATGTGGATTTTTTAGGAACAAAAAATGCTATGAGTTCTGATAATTCGGAAAAGATATTAGAGTGCGTTAAGTTTCTGTATGATATGATAAAGCAAGATAAATGTGATATGCGTTTAAATGATTGTGAAGTAAGGACTTTTTCAGATAATATTCTTTTAGCATTGCCTGTTGAGACTAACAACAACGAAGAAAAACTTGTTAAACTAATAATTGCGTTATGCAGATTTCAATTTTTATCTTTATATAGGTATCAGCTATTAATGAGAGGTTCTGTTTCAATTGGAAAAATGTATATTGATGATTCTATTGTTTGGGGCGAGGGCTTAGTAAATGCATACACTAAAGGCGATTATGAAGGTAAGCCACCATGTATATCGATTTTGTCGCATAAAACTGAAAAAGGTGATGATGTACTGATTTGTGATAATGTTTCAATAAGAATATTGCCGAAAGTAAATACTTTTATTAGAAAAGTTGATGATGAACTAATTATTGATTATTTAGGTAACCAAGCTTTTAAAACAGTTAATGAATCTAATAAAGCTATTTGCGATACTATTACCACAAGTATAAAAGAGCAAATATACAAATATAGCGAAGCGTTAGTAAAATGGAACTGGGTAAAAGACAACTTACAAGTAGAGAGGAAGTAAAGTTCATGAGTGAATTTAATGTTGTTATGTCGACAGCCGAAAGCACGGTTGTAACTGAATATGAGCCGCAGCAAACCCGTTCGGATGCATATCAAAGCGAGGCTGCACTTGAAAACGCTTTTATAAAAATGCTTACACAACAAGGCTATCAATATTTGAAGATTGACAGTCCGTCTGCTCTTATTGATAATTTGCGACATCAACTTGAAAAACTCAATAACTACAGTTTCAGCGATAGGGAATGGAAGCAATTTTTTGAAAATAAAATTGCTAATTCAAACGAAGGCATTGTTGAAAAAACAAGAAAAATTCAAGAGGATCATATTCAAGTTTTACGCCGTGATGACGGTTCTTCCAAAAACATTTATTTGATTGATAAGGCGAATATTCACAACAACAGCTTGCAGGTTATCAACCAATATGTTGAAGAAGGCGGAGCACACGATACTCGCTATGATGTTACAATTCTTGTAAACGGCTTGCCTTTGGTACATATTGAACTTAAAAGGCGAGGCGTTCCGATTAAGGAAGCGTTTAACCAAATCGAAAGATACCAAAGGGATAGCTTTTGGGCAGGTTGCGGACTGTATGAGTATGTTCAGGTGTTTGTTATTTCCAACGGCACGAATACAAAATATTACTCTAACACTACCCGTAACGCTCATATCAAAGAGCAAAATGGCAAACGCTCAAAGGGTAAAAAGACAAGCAACAGCTTTGAGTTTACTTCATTTTGGGCAGACGGCAACAACAGAGTTATAGCCGACCTTGTTGACTTTACAAAAACATTTTTCGCAAAGCATACGATACTTAACATTCTTACTAAATATTGCATATTCACAAGTGAGCAATTATTACTTGTTATGCGACCTTATCAAATTGTAGCAACCGAAAGAATACTTAACCGTATTGAAGTTTCAACCAATTACAAGCAAACAGGCACAATCAAAGCAGGCGGATATATTTGGCATACCACAGGTTCGGGCAAGACCTTAACCTCTTTTAAGACTGCACTTCTTGCATCAAAATTGCCGTATATTGACAAGGTGCTTTTTGTAGTTGACCGTAAAGACCTTGACTATCAAACAATTAAGGAATATGACAGATTTGAAAAAGGTGCCGCAAACAGCAATAAAAACACCGCCATTCTTCAAAAACAACTTGAGGACGATACTTCAAGCATTATTGTAACTACTATTCAAAAGCTTGATGTGTTTATTCAAAAGAACAAGGGCCACGAAGTTTATGACAAGCACATTGTGCTTATCTTTGATGAATGCCACCGCTCACAGTTCGGCGATATGCACACAAGAATAGTAAAATATTTTAAGAATTATCATATTTTTGGTTTTACCGGTACACCAATTTTTGCACTTAATGCAGGCACAGGTTCACACCCTGATTTGCGTACTACCGAGCAGGCTTTTGGTGATAAGTTGCACACATATACTATTGTTGATGCTATCAATGACGGCAATGTTCTGCCGTTTAGAATTGATTATATCAACACCGTTAAGAAAAAAGAGGGTATGACTGATAAGCAGGTTGCCGCTATCAATACCGAAGAAGTGCTTGAAGGCCACGAAAGAGTTGCCAATATTGTAAGCTACATTATTGATAACTTTGATACTAAAACAATGCGTAATGCTTATTACAGCCTAAAAGGTCAAAGAGTAAACGGCTTTAACTCAATGTTTGCCGTCAGCTCAATTCCTATGGCTAAAAAGTATTATCTTGAATTCAAAAAGCAACTTAAAGAGAAAAATAAAGATTTAACCATTGCTACAATTTACTCTTATGCTGCGAACGAAGAAAGTTATGAGGACGGTATTCTTGCAGATGAAAGTTTTGATACCGAAGCACTTGACAAGTCCTCCCGTGATTTTCTCGACAGTGCCATTGATGATTATAACAAGATATTCAAAACTAATTTTGACACTTCGTCAAAGGGCTTTCAAGATTATTACAAAGACCTTTCCGACCGTGTGAAGAACAGAGAAGTTGACCTTTTAATTGTTGTAAATATGTTCCTTACCGGCTTTGATGCAACAACACTCAACACCCTTTGGGTTGATAAAAACTTGAAGCAACACGGTTTGATTCAGGCATATTCAAGAACAAACAGAATACTCAATTCCGTTAAGGCATACGGCAACATTGTTTGCTTTAGAGATTTGCAACAGGAGACAAACGATGCTATTGCTCTTTTTGGCGATAAAGAGGCAAACGGTATTGTCCTTTTGAAATCGTATAACGATTATTATTACGGCTACGAAGACGATAAGGGCAAAAGACAAAAAGGTTATGAAGAACGCATTGCCGAACTTTTGCAAAAATATCCTCTCGGTGAGCAAATTATCGGCGAAACAGCAAAAAAAGATTTTATCATTTTGTTTGGTAATATTCTTCGACTTCGTAATATTCTTTCGTCTTTTGACGATTTTAAGGGTAATGAAATCTTAAAGCCGATTGATTTTCAGGATTATACGGGTACATACAACGACTTGTACCAAGAATTCAAAAAGCCTCAAGGTGATAAAGACAGTATCAAGGATGATATTGTTTTTGAAATGGAACTTGTAAAGCAAATTGAAGTGAATATTGATTATATTCTTATGCTTGTTGCAAAGTATCATCAATCTAATTGCAAAGATAAAGAGATACTTGCATCTATTGATAAGGCTATCAGTGCATCTCTTCAGCTTCGTTCAAAGAAAGAACTTATTGACGGCTTTATCAGTACAATCAATGTTGAAACAAATGTTACCGATGATTGGGGTAAGTTCGTTCAGGAGCAGAAAAAGCAGGATATTGATGCTATCATCACAGAACAGAGGTTAAAGCCTGAAGAAACAATCAAGTTTATTGATAACTCTTTCAGTGACGGCGTACTTAAAACAACAGGAACGGATATTGACAAGATCATGCCGCCTGTGTCACGCTTTGGTAGTGCTGGTAAAAATCGCTCCGAACTCAAGCAAAAAATTATAGATATACTTCAAAGGTTCTTTGAGAAGTATAGAGGCTTGGTTTAATTTCTTGAGGTGAAGTTGTATGGACGATAATGAAATTAAAAGGCGGCTTGCCGGTCGTGCTGCCGAATATATGATGTTCAAGGACGAAGAAGATACCGAAGTTCCGGCAGAAATTTCATCATCCGATCGTGTTATCGACTTTTTAGATCATGAAGAGTCAAAAAACAAAATTCAAAGTGACAAATAAGATGTTACTTTGGGGAGCTAAAATAAAGATACTTTTAGGTTTGCCCTGAATTTTTGGGCAAGCCTATTTTCTTTTTCTCTAATCTAGTGGTTAACTCCTTAAATATTATTAAATTATGTGTT
>OAWC01000877.1_pt1 | contig 13790 bp, 10 predicted proteins | sample 1495331 | NCBI WGS metagenome assembly OAWC01 (sample SAMEA2580115, study PRJEB22360) | human gut metagenome | biome: human gut; feature: human-associated habitat; material: faeces | place: Denmark | collected 2008/2010
GCCTTGGTGAGCGGACCATGGTAGGCGAGGGTTGAGCCGCGCATCATCCTGCGGTAGGCGTACGTGGCAAGCTGACGTGCGGTGGCCGGTTTGGTCATGGTGAAGAAATTGCGGCCACTCATATTCGCAGCCTTCTGAAAGCCGGTCGTGGTCGGACCGGGACATACGCAGGTCACCGTCACGCCCGTGCCGCGCAATTCGTGGGCCACGGCCTCGGATAGCGAGCGCACGAATGCCTTCGACGCGAAATACATCGCCATGTATGGGCCTGCCATCATCGAGGCGACGGACGAAATATTCAAAATCCTGCCATGCCCGTTGGCGCGCATGTCTCGGCCATACCGATACGTCAACTCAGCGAGCGCATGCATGTTGAGCTGCATCATCTCATTTTGCCGGTTCCAGTCGGCGTCGAGAAAATCCGTCCAGTCAGCGAAGCCTGCGTTATTAACGAGATGGTCGACCGCAATACCTTGTGATGTGGTGAAATCATGGAGTTTCTTCGGCGCATTTGCTTCGCTCAGATCTATGGCGAACGTCACCACATGCACGCCAAAACGCTGCTCGAGCTTGGTTTTTACCATGTCAAGCCGTTCCTGGCTGCGGGCGGTGATCGCCAGGTCATGTCCGTCCGCTGCGAACAGCGCCGCCAGTTCGCGTCCGATGCCGCCGGACGCTCCCGTGATGAGTGCGTATCCCATGCCAACTCCTTCGTTTTTGGTCCTATCTCGCCTATGAATGGCGGATTTGCGGGTCTGCCTGATGCTATCTCCACTATAGATGGCGGATGTTTTTCGATTTAGACCCCCTGAGATAGCGTATGGGGGTAAAAAGCGCGGCTTTTCACTTTGCCGTCCGCCATCTATAAGCGAGATAACATGTGTCGAAAGACGAAATCCGCCATTCATAGGCGAGATAGGTGTTTTGTGGAAAGGTGGATAACGGCGGTGAAAAAGAAGTCGCATTACGATTCGCCGCTTGGCGGCATCACGCTGATCGCCGACGAAACGGCATTGCTCGGCCTGTGGTTCGATTGGCAGCCAGGCTATGCGGACGATGATTCCGCGGTTTTGGGTGATTCGCCGACGATTGGCGCCGCGAAACGATGGCTGGAGGAATACTTTGCAGGTTGCATACCTCGGACCGAAGTGCCGTTGCGGCTGGAAGGCACGCCGTTCCGCAAGGAAGCATGGGCATTGCTGCGGAAAGTGCCATACGGCGAAACGGTTTCATACGGCGGACTCGCACGTCGATTGGAGTTGAAACGTGCGGACGGGCGTAGGGTATCCGCACGCGCCATCGGGGGAGCGGTGCACCACAATCCGATCGCGCTTATCGTGCCCTGCCATCGGGTCGTCGGCGCTGACGGCAGTCTCACCGGTTATGCGGGAGGCATTGAAACCAAAATCCGTCTGCTCCAACTCGAAGGCGTGCTGAAGCAGACGGAACGGACGGATGTGGATTGCGAATCTATAGACCGGATTTGGCGATCCACCCGCTCCAATCGACGTACCACCCGCTGACGTCTTCGGCGGCTTTACTTGCGTTGTTCTGTGCGTCGGTCCCCATGACCGCAAGCCCCGGCTTCACCGTCGTCTTGGTGATTGCGGTGATACGTTCCGGAGTCCGTCCAAGCCCGCTGCCGCCGTGCGTGCAGAACGGATAAATGGTTTTGCCGGACCAGTCGCGGCTTTCCAGAAAAGCGTACATGGGCATCGGCATATCGCCGCACCAAATCGGATAGCCAAGGAACACGGTATCGGACGAATCGAGCGCATCGACATCGCCGCTGAGCGTGAGCAGCGGACGCGCGTTGACACGCTGCTCCTCCTGCACCATTTCTGAGGTCGCGGCGTACCGTTCCGGATAAGGCTCGGTACGTGTGATTTCAATCATCGGCGAATCGGTCCGCCGGGCCACCTCTTGGGCAAGCTTCGCGGTATTGCCGACCGTCACCTCGCCCACTTCGTAGTTTTCGCCGGCGCGGGAGAAAAACACCACCACCATGTTGCGTCCTTTCATGGTCCTTGAAGAGGCCGTTGCCGCATCCGTCATGCGTCAGTCCAAGGGTTTATCAGTCCATCTTTGGAAACGATTGTGCTCGATACGCGAGCAGACCGTCGATGAACCGTACAAGACCCTCGATCATGCGTGCACGCGGACAGGCCACGTTGATACGCACGAAATCATGACCGTTGCCACCATATTCGGAACCCTCGGAGAACATCACCTTATGCTCGCGTTTGAGATAATCGCACAACGCATCCGTGTCATGCGTGATGGCCGAACAGTCGACCCACAACAGGTAGGTGGCATGTCCTTCGACCATGATGATGCGCCGGTCGGCCGGCACCGAAGCGTTGTATTTGTCGAACATCGCACGCGCGGTCGCCTTGTTGCCGGCCAGATAAGCGCGCAGTTCGTTCAGCCACGGTTCGCCCTCGTTGAACGCGGCCAGGGTGGCGTCCATGGCGAAGGCGTTCGGCTCCGCCACCTCATCGGTGTTCAAAGCTCGCCACACCTTATGACGCAGCACCGGATTCGGAATCATCACGGCCGCGGAATTCAGTCCTGCGATGTTGAACGTTTTGGTCGGAGCCATGCAGGTCACCGAATTCATCGCGCAATGCTCGCCCACCGAGGCGAACGGCACGTAATCGAAACCCGGATCGGTCAGATCGCAGTGGATCTCATCGCTGACCACCGTCACATGATGCTTCCAGCACAGTTCGCCGATACGTTCCAAAGTCTCACAATCCCAAATACGGTCGATCGGATTATGCGGGTTGCACAGAATCATCAGCGTGGTCTGCGGGTCGGCGAGTTTCGTTTCGAAATCAGCCCAATCGATCTCGTAATGTCCTTCGCCGTCATAGGCGAGCGGCGATTCAAGCACACGGCAGCCATTGTTGAGAATCGAATTGAAGAAGATGTTGTAGACCGGCGTCATGATCACGACGTTCTCGTTCGGCGTGGTGAGTTTCCTGACCATGCTGGAGATCGCCGGCACCACACCGGTGCAGAACACCAGCGAGTCCGGGTCGATGGCAAGCCCATGACGGCGTCCCCACCAATCCACGTACGCCTGATTCCATTCTGGCGGCACGATCGAATAGCCGAAAACGCCATGCTCGACGCGCCGACGCAACGCCTCGCGGATTACGGGCGCGGTCTGGAAATCCATATCCGCCACCCACATGGGCAGCGCGTCGCCAGCCTCCTCCCATTTGAGCGAGTACGTGCCGGAACGGTCGATCGGAGTATCGAAATCGTAAGTCATACCGCCAATCCTACCTACTGTTATGCGGCGTCGGCTGTCACGATCGTCGTGGCCGTCGGATCGATTTTCGCCGGATCGAGCGTCAGCTCGTTGATATGGTCGGCGCGAATCGTGCCGGACGAAGGATTGAACACGCTGTCGATCGTGCCGCGCACGTCGGCATCGACGGAGGAATATTCGAACGCGAGCGTCGTATTGACGAGCCGGCAGTCACGCAACACCAGATGGTCCACGTAGCACAGGCCCTGCAGACTTTCGATCGTGCAATGCTCGAACGTCACGTTACGCGAGTTCCACGCCAGATACTCGCCGGAAATGAACGAATCGCGCACCGTCACGTTCTCGCAGTTCCAGAAACAATCCTTCGAAATCAGACGGGAATTGGAAATCTCCACGTTCCTTGCGCCATCGAACGGATAATTGCCCACCAAACGTAGGTTGTCGGCTTTCACATCCGCGCAATTCATCGCCAGATAGTCGCCATGCGCGCTCACATTGTCCAACGTCACGCCGGAACAGGCCCACAACGTCTCCTCGGCGTTGACGAAATCCACGTTGCGTAACGTCACGTCATGGCAGCGGCGGAAATTCTTCGGCGCCTCGATCGTCGAATCCTCCACCTTGATATGGTCCGTGTACCATACGCCCGCACGTGCCATCTCAAACCACGTGCAGTCCTTCGCATCGATATCCGAGCAATACCACAGCGGATACTTCCATTTGAACGAGCTCGACCTCAGTTCGATGTCATGGGTATGCTTCAACGGCGATTCGCCATCGTCGAAAATCGTATCGACGTACCGGCGGTCATGCGCGAAGAACTCCGCGCGCTCGCCGGTGAGGAACGCCTGGCGGGTTTCGGACATGTCCTGCTCCGCAGCGGATGTAAATGTATCTGGAGTGTTATTCACCGTATGCTCCTTCATGCTCTGTTGGAAGAGAATAGGAACTTCAAGTACTTGAAGTCAAACAGGGAGCCACGTTCGTCTGGAACGAACACGGCTCCCTGCGGAAAATCGGGAAATGCGCGCCGAAACAGGCAGAGGAATCAGCCGATCAGCGCTGCCGGATACTTCGCCACGGCGGCGTCGATCTGCTCATCGGTGGACGTGGCGACGCCTTGGATGAGGAACGGCTTCAGATATGTGGCATGCGTATGACGGAACGTGGTCTCGAACGGGGAAAGCAGCTCCTCCATGGTGCGCACATGGCTGCCTTCACGCGTGTAGGAGTCCGCCGGAGAGCCGGTGGACACGGCCAACATGAACTCCTTGCCTTCGAGCGCCCGCCCGCCGCCGTAGGCCCAGCCGGCCTTGATCACGTCATCCTCCCACTGCTTGAGCAGCGCGGGGGAGCTGTACCAGTAGAACGGGAACTGCAGCACGATGCGGTCATGCGTTTCGATGAGCTCCTGCTCATGTTCGACGTTGATTTTGAAGTCGGGATATGCGGCGTACTCGTCCACCACGGTCACGTCGCCGGTCTCGTTGGCCGCGTCCATGAGCTTGCGGTTGACCTGCGATTTTTCCAGATGCGGGTGGAACACCAGTACCAGTGTCTTCATTCATGCTCCTTGTCCAAAGGTTTTTCGTTACGTTCCAGTATGCAGCATGATAATCTCGTCGCGCATGCTTTGTACGTAATCCGTCGATGTCCACGCGCCGATACGGTTGCGCATGGTTTGTCGGGGTCGGCGATAGTATGTTGGCCGTCGTTGTGGCGCGTCGGGGTATATCAGGGCGCGGCAAGAGAAGGCATGAGAAGAGAAGCATGGGAACGGACGGAAGAAGGGCTGATATTTAATGGTGCGGACGCAGAACAGGAACGCCGTCATGGGCAAGGCGTTCAGAACGGCATTGCCGCGGACGTCGCCGGTTTGCATCAGCTTTTTCCTTCTGGCGTTGTCGTACGGCGTGCTGATGGGCACGCGCGGCTTTTCGTTCCTGTGGCCCATGTGCATGAGCGCGTTCATCTTCACCGGTTCCATGGAATTCGTCACCGTGAATCTGCTGGTGTCCGCGTTCAACCCGTTCGTCACGTTCATGCTGGCCGTCATGCTCGGTACCCGTCATCTGTTCTACGGCATCTCCATGCTCGGCCGGTTCAAGAACATGGGCGCCAAGAAGCCGTATCTCATTTTCTCGTTGTGCGACGAGACCTTCGCCATCGACAACGGCACCATCATTGCGGCCGACGTCGATCGCGGATGGTTCTACTTCTTCGTCGGCCTGCTCAACCAGTCATCATGGGTGGCCGGCGCCACGCTTGGCGGCCTTCTCGGAGAACGCATCACCTTCAACACCTCCGGTCTCGACTTCATCATGACCGCCATGTTCGCCGTCATTTTCGTGGATCAATGGCTGACCACGAAACGCAAAAGCCACATGGCCGCGCTTACCGGCATAGCGGTGCCCGCGATCTGTCTGGGGGTGTTCGGCGCCGACAATTTCATGATCCCATCCCTGGTCGCCATGCTCGTCATGTTCATTCTGCTGCGGCCATACCTGGACGACCTGAAGATCGACAAGACGGACGGGGAGAACGAAACGAACAACGCGGACAAGGAGACGAACGCATGATGATCATGACCACGTGGCAAGGCGTCATCACCATCATCATGGCGATGCTCGGCACCATGCTGACACGTTTCCTGCCGTTCCTGCTGTTCCCCGAATCGAAGGAACCGCCGCGTTTCATCACCTACCTGGGCACCGTCCTGCCGTATGCCATGACAGGCCTGCTTGTCGTGTACTCGCTCAAAGGAGTGCGCCTGACGTCAGGCAGCCACGGCATTCCCGAATTGTTGGCGATTATCGCAATCGCCCTGCTGCACATATGGAAAAGGAACATGCTGCTGTCGATCGCCGGCGGCACCGCCGTCTATATGCTGCTGGTACAGCTGGTTTTCTCGTAAGACGGCTTCCGCCTGTGCTTGGCATTGCGATTACCTGGCGAGCCCCATCTCGTATTTGAGCGTCATCACACGAATGGCGGATTGCTGCACCTTCCGCGCGAACGTCGCATCGCCGGCCGCTTTGGCGTTCAATCCGTCCAACACCGGCTGCACGTAGGAAGAGGCGCCGATACATGCCAAATCGCCGCCGGCTTCGACCAGCCGCACACCCAAATCACTCGGCTGCACGCCACTCAAAGCCGTTGCGGACAGGGAATCGGAAGTGACGACGCCTTGGAAGCCGATTTTCCCGCGCAGATAGCCGGTGACCAGCGTTGATGAGAACACGGCCGGATTATTCGGATCGATCGCCTGATATGTGGCCAAAGACATCATCACCATCGAAGGGCTTGCCTCCAACGTGCTGTTGAACGCGCTGATTTCCGGACCATCCAACGTGGTGGTGGTGTCGAGGATGCCGTTCGCGGTGAAATCGGTATTGCCGGTCACCGATCCCAAACCCGGATAATGTTTGATGGCGCTGCCTACCCCCGAATCGGACATGCCCTGTATGAACGCCTTCGCATGGTCCGCATTGCCGGCCGGATCAAGACCGAAATCACGGTACAGCGCGCCAATCGGGGCGTTCGACGAACGGTCCACGGTCACCGTGCCGACGACGGGTGCCAGATCGACATTGATGCCGGCAGCCTTGAGCTGCGTGCCCCATGCGGATGCCGATTGCCTCAACTGGCTGACATCCATTGCGCCCTGCTGGGTGGCCGAAGGCATGGTATCGAACCCGGCCCCCTTGAGATGCTGGACCAGACCACCCTCCTGATCGGTGGACATCAACAGCTGGTTGTCGCCCGGAGCATACGATTGCAGCGTGGATGTGGCGGCCGCGACCCCGGCGGTCCCCGAATTCCAGTTGCCGATGATTAAGACCGAACCAACATGCCTGTTCGCGATGAGGTCATACAACGATGACGGATCGGAACCAGCGAACAATGGCGCCATAACCAGCTGCCCGACCCGTTCCTCGACACTCATGGACTCCACGGCCCGCACCGCCTTGGCATGCGGCGAATCGTCGCGGACGGACGGCACTTGCGCCTTGTCGAGGGAATCATGCGTGACCGTCGGCCGGCGAGTGGAAAAAGCTGCGGTGGCGGCGTCCGATGGGGAAGCGTCGCCGGAACATGCGGCCAACGTGACCGGCAGCATCGCCACGCAGCAGGCAGCCACCAATCGTGTGAAAAACCCATGAGCCTTCTTCATACCGCCATTATGGCATGCCGGCATTCCCCATATGTTCCCTTCATACGAACATGCCACGGAACAGCCGATTCAGCCCACGGCCAGATCCGTTCGGCTGGCGGCTTAACGGCGTTCCTCGCCTGTCGCTAGGCTATTAGCATGTCTTTCTTTGATATGTTTGGTCCCATGTTCGATCCCGAAGGCGGCTCGAACCGTGCCGGCAGGCAGAATCCGCGCAAACCCAGCAACGACGATCCGATCATCCTCAACGTCGAAACCGACGGAGGGGACGGTCCGCAACCATCGTCGAACGTTCCCCCGAAACGACCTTCGGACCCCCGCATCACCAGCAAGCCGAACCGTCCGCGCAAACCGTCGAACGGCAGCAAGATCTTCATCGGCGTGGTGCTGGCGCTCGCCATCGTCATCGGACTGTTCTTCGCGCTCGCGCAGTTCGTCACCGATGTCATGTGGTACAGCCAGCTCGGCTTCCAAAGTGTGATTTGGACGCAGCTGGGCACCAGGGTCGGCCTCTGGCTGGCGTACGCGGTGCTCATCGCCGCAGTCGGCTTCATCTCCGCCACGCTGGCGATATGGGCGCGTCCCGACGCTGCGGACGGCTCCACCATCCGCGTGAACGGCGACACCATCGAAATCGGCAAGAGCGTGAGCTCCAAGAGCGCTCGACGCATCGCCGTGGTCATCTCCCTGATTGTCGGACTGGTGTTCGGCTCCCAGTTCAACGCGAACTGGTCCGAAATCCTGCTCATGTTCAACTCGCAAAGCTTCGGCACCAAGGATCCGCAGTTCGGCATCGACAACGGCTTCTACGTGTTCGTGCTGCCCGGACTGAAACTCATCATGTCCGCTGTCTCGCTGTTGCTGCTCGCTGGCATCATCTTCTCCATCGTCACCCACGTGCTTATGGGCGGCATCCGCATCACCATACCGGTGAACGGCCATGGCCTGTTCCACATCACCAAACGCGCCCGCCGCCAGATCGGCATCTGGCTGATGCTCAACATGTTCGCCTGGGCCGCCAATCAGGTTCTGGGCGTGTTCTCGCACCTGACCGAGGAAGGCAGCAGAATCACCGGTGCCACCTACACCACGGTGAACGCCACCATCCCCGTCACGTTCATCATGGCCGCCATCACCGCCATCCTTGGCGTGATACTGGGCCTGTGGATTATGAAATCCCATACGTTGGAAGGTTCCGCACCCATCGCGGCACGTGCTTCCGAAGCGCTCAAGGCGTGGAAGGTGCCGACCGTGGCCATCGCCTCCGCCATCGTGGTGAGCCTGGTGCTTACCGTGGCCTGGCCGGTGCTGCTGCAGCGCTTCCGCGTCAATCCGAACGCGCAGGAAATGGAATCCACCTATATCCAGCGCAACATCGACGCCACCCGCGCCGCGTACGGTTTGGACAAGGTGAAGGCCGAACAGTACAAGGCCACCACCGAAGGCGAGGAAGGCGCATTGGCCGATTCCGCGGAATCCACCGCTCAGATCCGCCTGCTCGACCCGCAGATCATCTCCCCGACGTTCAAACAGCTGCAGCAGTCCAAGCAGTACTACACGTTCGCCGACACCGTCGCGGTCGACAAATACGACGTCGACGGCGTCAGCCAGGACACGGTGATCGCCGCGCGCGAACTCGATCTGGACGGTCTCGACAACCGCAACTGGGTCAACGACCACACCGTGTACACGCACGGCTATGGCGTTGTGGCCGCCTACGGCAACAAGGTGACCGCCGACGGCCAGCCGAAGTTCTTCGAAGCGGGCATCCCCACCCAAGGCAAGCTCACCGATTACGAAAAGTACGAGCCTCGCATCTACTTCTCTCCGAACGCCACCGAATATTCGATCGTAGGCGCTCCGGAAGGCACCAAATCCTGGGAATTCGACTATCCGACCGGTTCGGAAGGCGCCACCAACACCTTCAAGGGCGATGGCGGTCCGAAGATCGGCAACATCTTCTCCAGACTGCTGTACGCCATCCGCTTCGGCTCCGACCAGATCCTGTTCTCCAACCGTGTGAACTCCAATTCGCAGATTCTCTACGACCGTTCCCCGAAGGAACGTGTGGCCAAAGTCGCGCCGTATCTGACGCTTGACGGCCGCGTATACCCGGCCGTGGTGGACGGACGGGGCAAGTGGATCGGGGAGGGCTACACCACATCGGACGCCTACCCATACTCTCAGATGACCGACTTGGGCGAGGCCACCAAGGACTCCACCACGGAATCCTCCGACACGGTAAGCAGCCTGAACTCGAAGAACGCCAACTACATCCGCAATTCCGTGAAAGCCACCGTGGACGCATACGACGGTTCCGTGGACCTGTATGTATGGGACCAGTCCGACCCGGTCATCAAAGCCTGGGAGAAGATCTTCCCCGGCCAGTACCACCAGCTGTCGGAAATCTCCGGCGACCTGATGAGCCACATGCGTTATCCGGAAAGCCTGTTCAAGGTGCAGCGCGAACTGCTGGCCAAATACCACGTGTCCAGCGCCAACCAGTTCTTCTCCGGAGAGGATTTCTGGCAGACCCCCGTCGACCCGACCGAATCGCAGCAGGCGCAACAGCGAGATATCCTGCAGCCGCCGTACTATCTGACGCTGCAGACCGGCGGCCCCAGCGGAGCGGGGGTCTCGCGTGCCAGGCCTCCGCGGCGGCTCCAGCGAACCGGTGTTCTCGCTGACCTCGTCGTACATTCCCGCAGGCTCATCCACCAGGGAAATCCTGACCGGCTTCCTGTCGGTCGATTCCGACGCGGGCCACGAGAAAGGCAAAATCGGCTCGAGCTACGGCACCATACGATTGCAGGAACTGCCGAAGGATTCCAACGTGCCGGGCCCCGGCCAGGCGCAGAACAACTTCAACGCGTCCGCCGACGTGTCGAAGGAACTCAACCTGCTCGAATCCGGCTCGACCAATGTACAGCGCGGCAACCTGCTCACCCTGCCTCTCGGCGGAGGCCTGGTCTACGTGCAGCCGGTGTACGTCAAATCGTCCGGCTCCACCAGCTTCCCGCTGCTGAAGAAGGTGCTCGTCGCATTCGGCGACCAGGTCGGCTTCGCCGACACGCTGGACGAGGCTCTCGACCAGGTGTTCGGCGGCGATTCCGGCGCGTCCGCAGGCGACGCCGAAAACGTGGGCGACACCACCGATGACAAGCAGGATGCTAAGAACGACGATTCCGCCGATGGCAAGACCAACACTGACGGCAAGCAGGACACGCCATCCAATACCGACGGTAAGACCGGCGGCAATAATGGCGATTCGTCCGGCACGATGAGCGCCGACCTGAAGAAGGCACTCGACGATGCCGCACAGGCCATGAAGGATTCCGATGCCGCCATGAAGAAGGGCGATTGGTCCGCCTACGGCGACGCTCAGAAGCAGCTTCAGGAAGCACTGAACAAGGCCATCGAACTCGAACAGTGATTCCTGTCCGATTCCCTTCATGAAATACGCAGGGGCCGGCTCCTTCCAAAGGAACCGGCCCCTGTTGTCGTTCGCCGCCGGGTATGCTGGGCGCATGGCCGACTATTCTTTCCGCATCGCGACGCAAGACGATATCCAAGCGATCACCGACATCTACAACGCGGCAGTCATCCGCGGCGGCTCGTCCGCCGACACCACGCCACGTACCTACGCGCAACGCAAGGCATGGGTGGAATCGCACCACGATCCATATGCGGTGTTCGTCACCACCGTGCCTGCCACGGATGCAGCCACGGAAGGCGGCGAACGGATCATCGGCTTCTCCGCGCTGTCCGTGTTCTACGACCGCGCCGGCTACGACGGCGTCACCGACCTCGCCTACTACATCGCCCCCGAATGGCAGGGCAGGGGAGCGGGCACCTTCACACTGGCCAGACTGCTTGACGAATGCCGAAACCGCCACATGCGCAAAGCCTGCGGCATCATCTTCGCCGACAACCGCGGATCCATCGCACTGATGAAACATTTCGGATTCACCCAATTCGGACTCATGCCCCAAGCCGCCACCGACTCCACCGGAACCATGCGCGACATGAGCTACTGGCATCTCGACCTGTAAGCACCTGACAGTAGAATCTGTGCGGTTAAACAAGACGAGAGCACGCAAGAACACAGAGGAATGGACGATTATTATGGCATCTGATTTCTGGCTGATCGCAGGACTGGGCAACCCCGGCTCCAAATATGAGGGCACCCGCCACAACATGGGCTTCATGACCGCCGACGTGCTGGCCGAACGCTGGTCCGTCAACTTCTCCGACCACAAGGGACTCGCCATGCTCGGCAAAGGCGTGATGAACCTATCCGGCCGCAACGTCAAATTCTTCCTCGCCAAGCCACTCACCTACATGAACGAATCCGGCAACGCGGTCGCCTCCATCAGCGCCTACTACCAGATCGAACCGGACCATATCGTGGTTATCCACGACGACATGGACCTCGACTTCGGCAGAATCAAAGTCAAAGCCGGCGGCTCCGCAGGCGGGCACAACGGCATCAAATCCATCGACCGTTCGCTCGGCACCTCGAAATACGCGCGCGTGCGCATGGGCGTCGGCCACGCCCAACGCGGAGCCCACGCGCACGACAACACCGTGAACTGGGTGCTGGGCGGCTTCGGACCGGACCAACGCAAGCAGCTCCCCGAATTCCTCGCCGACGGTGCCGACGCGGCCGAAACCATCATCTTCGACGGTCTCGCCAAAGCCCAGGAGCGATTCAATGGCCGCTGAACCGACGTCTCCGGCGCAACCACCGCAACTGCCGACCGCAGGCTCGCTTGCCGGCATCCTCGACGTGCTGGAAACCGATGACGATTTCCGCGCGCTCATCGCCGGGGAAATCGAAGAACCGGAATCAGACATCGACCCCAGCATCACCGTCGGTGTGCCGGACGGCCTACGCCCGGCGCTCGCAGCCGGCGCTGCGGGCAAACAGCCGGTCGTGCTCGTCGTCGCCTCCAGCCGCGAAGCGGAGGAAGCCGTGGAGTCCATCCGTTCCTGGTATGACGGAGACCCAAACGATGTGGCGCAGCTTGAAGCATGGGAGACCCTTCCCCATGAACGGCTTTCACCACGCGCGGACACTGTGGCAAGCCGCATGGCGGTGTTCCGCAGGCTGAAGCATCCCGAAGAGGGCAGCACGCTGTTCGGCCCCATCCGCATTCTGGTCATGCCGGTGCGCTCCCTCATCCAACCGGTGGTCGCAGGCTTGGGGGACGTCGAACCACTCGTGTTCTCCCAAGGCGAGGAACTGCCTCTTGACGAAGCATCCCGCAAACTGGTGGAAAACGCGTACACGCGCGTCGACTTGGTGATGGACCGTGGCGAATTCGCCGTCCGCGGTGGCATCATCGACGTTTTTCCGCCCACTCTGCCGCATCCGGTGCGTATCGAATTCTTCGGCGACGAGATCGACACCATACGTGAATTCCACGCATCCGACCAGCGCACCTACGGTAAGGATATTTCCACCGTATGGGCCACGCCATGCCGTGAACTGCAGTTGACCGACCAGATTCGCCAACGTGCGAAATCGCTGATCGGCTCCATTCCCAACGCCGAGGACATGCTCGAATCCATCGCCAACGCCATCCCGGTGGAAGGCATGGAATCGCTGCTGCCCGCGCTGGTCGACGATATGGAACCGGTGCAGGGCATGCTGCCCAAGCATGCGCTGGTCATGCTGTCCGACCCGGAAAAACTTCGTCGCGCCGCCGACGATCTGGCGAAAACCGCCAACGAATTCCTTGCCGCAAGCTGGCATGTCGCCGCATCCGGACATGGCGCCGGAGCGCCGATCACCTTCGACCAGGCGAATTTCTACGATTTCGAGGAAACCATCTCCGCACTCGTCTTCTCCAAACATGACGTGTGGAAACTCACCAGCTTCGGCGTCGACGCCACCCGGGAAGGCCACATCCAACTTGATGCCACCAAACCCGGTGAATACCGCGGTGACGAAAACAAAGCGGCCTCCGGCATCGAAGGACTGCTCGACGCCGGCTATGCGGTGACGATCACGGCCGCGGCCCAAGGCACACTCACCCGACTGAAGCGTGCGATCAACGAAACCGGCATCGCGAATTTCGATTGCGTCCGATCGCGCGCCATCGACGGTTTCGTGGACGACGCCGCGAAAATCGCCCTGCTCACCGAACGCGACCTGACCGGCCGCACATCCGCCGCAGGACAGGCGAAAACGCCGAAACGCCGCCGCAAGGCCATCGACCTGATGGAACTCAAAACGGGCGATTACGTCGTGCACGAACAGCATGGCATCGGCCGGTTCGTCGAGATGCGCCAACGTACCATCGGCAAAGGCGAGAACCAGACCACCCGCGA